>Ga0078894_10001740_pt1 | contig 16313 bp, 7 predicted proteins | sample LauGreSu1BDMLBSD_2_FD_67506 | JGI IMG/M metagenome (GOLD analysis project Ga0078894, IMG submission 67506) | Freshwater lake microbial communities from Lake Michigan, USA - Su13.BD.MLB.SD (version 4) (version 4) | ecosystem: Environmental > Aquatic > Freshwater > Lake | place: Lake Michigan, USA... | reverse complement strand
ATCTGTCACCGTGGCACTTACAGAACCCTCTGAAAGCGAACCGTAGTATGAGGTACCGGTGGCCGTCAACGTCACGTATCCGCCGTGCCAACCCGTTCCGGTGCCGACGTTCTCCAACACGGCGGTCAGGCAGGCCCCTTCCTCCACACAGAGGTCGCTGTGCACGATGGCGAAGTCGTTGAATCCGACCTGGGCAAACAGCGTGTCACCGGTGGTGGCATCGAGCAGGGTGAAGGCGACTTCTGCACCCAAGCTGAAGGTGCACAAATAGAAATGCACAAGTTCCCCGTCTCCGCAATCGATGGGGAAGATGCACGATCCATCATCGTCCGTTGCTCCGGGCTGGTAATTCGAGGCGTCCGCGTCGGTACAACCCCAAATAGAGGGCTCACATACGGATTCAGCCGCATACACATCCAGTCCGATGAGGACCACATTCGACATCGGGTCCACCTCTACCCCCACACTGCCTGTGCCCCAATCCAACGTGCCTCCGGCATCTTCATTCCACGCACCATACACCTGATACGTGTAACATCCCGGGCCAGGACATGCCCAACTTGAATTCGACCCTCCCGGCACGTTCATACCCGACACAGGAACCCATTCCCCCGACGGACCGGTCACCGACATGCCCAAGGACGACCACGGATCCGCAGAACTGGTGGACAGCATCACCAGCGTGGTGCCAGCGGGGCAGGAGGGAGGGGTGATGCACGAACCGTCATCCCACGTCGCTGCTGGATTGTAGTTGTAGGCGGTGGCATCCATGCAGCCCGGAACGAGCACGGGACAATCGCCGGAGCCGACGGTAACGGCTCCTTGGGTTCCGTTGTCCAGTGTGAACGGACCGTAGACCGTTCCGTCTGGAGCCGTCAGCTGCAGGTCTCCACCATTCCAACCGTCCCCGAACGAGTCGGTCATGACCAGAACCAAACAGGGAGAATCCGTGCAAATGCTTGACGTGGTTGCAAAGTTGTCCGGGTAGGAGCCTCCTGAGGCTACTTCCAGCCCTGCAGCGTCTTGCAAACTCCAGCCCACCTCATTTCCCCACATCGCCGTGCTGACATCGACCGTCCAGGTGCTGGGACACGGGCTTTGGGCTGCCAAACGGGCAGCCACACCCACAAACGCGCTGAGCCACAACAATTTCTGCATGGTCTAAAGGTAACAAAAGAAAATCTCACCACGCAATAGGGCCGGAGCCGATCACTTCATCCTCGGCATACCATGCAGCGAATTGGCCCGATGCAATCCCCCGTTGCGGACGCCGAAACTCCACCAGCATGCCCTCCGCGAGACGGGTGCATTCCGCGGGTTCAAGCGGGGCGCGGTAGCGGTAGCGCACGCCGAAATCCGGACTCGATGTGCCCAAAGCAGGGGTAATTCCCGGGCGAACTTCATGCACTTCGGCCGCATGGACGAACAGGGCACGGCGGTACAGTCCGGGGTGGTCGTCGCCCATGCCCACGAAGAGGGTATTCGTTTCGACGTCGCGTTCGATGACGAACAGGGGCTGCGGACGCCCCCCGACCGCGATTCCTTTCCGCTGGCCGACGGTGAAAAAGTGCGCTCCGGGATGCTCGCCGATTACCCGACCGTCGTCCGGATCCCAGGAGATGGGGGTGGCAGCGTCGCGTCCCGTGGTGAGGGCGTGGGCGGCGAGTTTGGGATGGTCGCGGGGGATTTCCACGATGTGCCCCGGGCGTGAGGCGAGTTGCATCCGCAAGAAATCCGGCAGGTGGACTTTGCCGACAAAACACAGGCCCTGGCTGTCTTTCTTTTCGGCCGTGGGTAGACCGTGCGCTCGGGCCCACTCGCGGACCTCGGGTTTGCGGAGGTGCCCGATGGGGAAGAGCGCGTGCGCTAAGGCCGTTTGGCCCACCTGACACAAGAAATACGACTGATCCTTCGCCGCATCCCTTCCTGCACGCAGGCGAAACGGCCCCTCCGGCCCCTCCCGCTCGACCCGGCAGTAATGCCCGGTCGCGACCGCTTCTGCACCCAGCGCCCGCGCCGCTTCGAGGAACACATCGAACTTGATTTCCCGGTTGCACAGGACATCCGGATTCGGCGTGCGGCCTGCAGCGTATTCTCGGAACATGTAATCGACGATGCGTTCCCGGTACTGGGCACTGAGATCCACCACCTGAAACGGAATGCCGAGGTGATCGGCCACCAGCATCGCGTCCTGTGCGTCGTCAATCCATGGACATGCGCCGTCTTTCGTCACTTCTGCATCGTGCCAATTCCGCATGTACATCCCGATGACTTCGTGCCCCTGCTCCAGCAGCAAGCCCGCCGCCACGCTGGAATCTACGCCGCCAGACAGGCCTACCACGATGCGCATGCCGCGAAGGTACAGCGCATGCGCTACCTTGTCCGCCGGCTGAGCATCTCCCGAGGCAACCTTGACCTGTGTGGTGCGTCTATAGCCGGACGAAGTCATGCACGACGCCGCACTACGCGACCACATCGAAGGATGCCGCCGGGGGGACCGGCGGTCCCAGCGGTGGGTTTTCGAGCGGTACTACCGGACCATGTTCGGGGTATGCTCGAGGTACATCGCGGACGGAGACAGCGTGCAGGATGTTGTTCAAGAAGGGTTCCTGAAGGCGTTTACGAACATCGACGGGTACACTTCGAAGGGTTCTTTTGAAGGTTGGCTTCGGCGGGTGATGGTGAATACAGCCATCGATGCAGTGCGCAAGCGCAAATCGTGGACCCTTACGCTCTCGGGAGACCGGGATGTGGAAGATGTTCCGGATTCCGTTGAAGCAGAAGACGATGCGCGGGACTGGAGCGTTGAGGAGGTCATGGCCGCCTTGAACACCTTGACTCCGATGTACCGCGCAGTGTTCAATTTGTTCGTGTTCGAAGAGCTCGGTCACCAAGAAATCGCAGAGCGATTGGGGATAGAAGTGGGAACCTCGAAGTCGAACCTCGCGAAAGCCCGTCGCAACCTGCAAAAAGCCTTGTTATCTTCACCTTCTACCGATCGCACATCTGCCCATGGCCTCTGAGGATTTTGACAAGCGCATTCGCGATGCATTCGACGCACATGAACCCGAAGTACGGGGGGATTGGAAGCGCATGCAGGCTGCCCTCCTCGGCGCAGCAGGTGGGACGACGGCGGCGGTGGTCCGTGCCCGGTGGGTGGGCGTCGCTTCCGGTGCGACGGCTGTTGTAGCGGTGGTGACCGGCTGGCTGCAGTGGAATGGAGCGGACAAGCCGGGGGAGAGTGCGGAGGCTAACCGGCCCCAGCAGCAGGAACAGGTGGAAATCACGGCTGACCCCGATCGCCCGGCACAGGGTGCCTCAGAGGCGAAGACCCGCACGGAGGTGGTGATTTCGAAGTCTCTCGCAGTTCCTGCACGTGGCAGCCGTTCCTCAGCTCAGCCCCAAGTTTCTGCTGCTCACGTCACGGGCGGTAGCGACCCGGTAACGACCCGGAACGAAGTGGCGATTGAGAGTTCTGTCCAGGAGGCCTGTGCTGGCACAGAAGTGAGTTTTTCGCTCGAAGGGGAATGGGCCCATGGATCCATTCTGTGGAATTTCGGCGACGGCAGCTTCAGCAATGAAGTGGCTCCCGTGCACGTTTTTGCCAAACCCGGGACCTACGACATCACCATTTCCATGCGGTCGCCGAACGATGGAGCGATCCGCACCCGCACGGTGGAGGACATGATTGTGGTTCGGCCGAAGCCGGTTGCCGATTTTGGCTGGTCCCTCGCACCCACAGGGTCCGGATCTGAAGTGCATGTGTCCTTGCTTGATCGAACAGAGAAGGCGTCTTCTGCCACCTGGATGCGCGGAGCCCAACCGGTTTCCTCCGATGCCATCGTGCTGCAAGGCGCAGGGGACTATCCGATTACCCTGGTGGCGAGCAATGCCTTTGGATGCCAAGATGTGCGGACGGAAACCCTCCGGGTAGGGGATCGCTCGACCCTCGATGCACCCGGTGCATTCTCTCCGGATGGAGATGGCAAGCGGGATGTGTTTTTTCCAGAGGGCTTGAAGAAAAGCCGATTCGAGCTATCCGTGTATGACCGGGAAGGTCGTCTGGTGTACAGAACAAGCGATGCACGACAGCCTTGGGACGGCAAATTCTCCGATGGAACTTCCGCTCAAGTGGGAAGCATGTTCACCTGGACGGCAGTTCGCGAAAAAACGGCAGGGAAGCCCGAGTTTTTTTCAGATCGGGTCAGAATTGAGCGCTAAACTCCACTTCCTTGGGCAGTAATTTCGCCCGATGCAACCTCAGGGAATCGAGCGCGTTAGGAGAACCATGAGCCGAAGCACTGTGGTACGAGTAGTTTGCCTGGCAAGTGCTGTGTTTGCGTTGTTGTGGACTCCGCGTGTCCACGCCCAGGTGCTCATGTCGAACGGGACGGTTGCGGTATGCGATACGTTTTTCCGCGACGATGGCGGGAGTGGGGCATACACGGGAGCGGAACTGGTTATGACCTTGTGCCCGGATGAGGCGGGGGCGTTCGTGTCGTTGGATTTTTTGGCGTTTAGCCTGTACCAGGCTCCAAATCCGAACAATTCGGATTACCTAACGATTTACGACGGCAATTCCACCGCTGCACCGAGCCTAGGTTCCTACACCGGAAATGACCTGCAGGGGTTGATGGTGTCTTCCACCGTAGGCAACGCCACGGGCTGCCTGACTCTTCAGTTTTCCTCTCCATCGAACAATGCAGGAGGATTTGCGGGCTGGGAAGCTTCCATCGGGTGTGGTCTGCCGTGTGCGGGGATGCAGGGATTGGCAGAAATCCTAGGGCAAACCTCACTCGTCAACAACATCCCCACGATTTCCATATGCCAAGGGGAGGAGGTGAACTTCGGAGATGCCGGCTCCACCATCGATCCGGGATTCGCCTTGCAGTTCTGGATGTGGGACTTCGACGATGGAACGGAGCTGACGCTCGGATCGCCCAGCGATGTGAACCACACCTTTCTGGATCCAGGGGCGTATTCCGTCAAACTCACCGTCGGGTATTTGAACGACGGAGACACGTGCAAATCGTTGAACATCACACCCGTTCAGGTGCTTGTGAGTACGCCTCCGTTCTTCAACACGGTGCTTGAGTCCCCCATCTGCACCGGAACTACCCAGGTAGAGGGCGCGCTCGACGGAAGTCCCGTGTCGAGCATCCTTTGGACAGACGCTCCCACCATTGATGCACCTTCGATCTCACCGACGGGCTTCGATGCCGGATTCTCCTATTGCTCGTCGCTTGAGCTCGATGTATTTCCGGCCGATGCCGTACTTGAATCCTGTGAGGATTTGGTCCAAATCACGGCGGAGATGGAACACAGCTACCTCGGGGATTTGGGCATCAGCATCACCTGTCCGAACGGCACAACGGTCATCCTCCAAACCCAAGGTGGAGGAGGGACCTTCCTCGGGGAACCTGTCGATGTAGAAGATGACCTCACTCCTGGAGTGTGCTATGCCTACGGATGGAGTGAGAACTCTACCCTCGGTCAAATCGAGAATCCTGCGAATGCGACGAATACTCCCTACGTCAACGCGCTGGGAAACAACGTAACCGGGAACATTGTCAATCCCGGAGTGTACGAGCCAGAGAACACGCTTTGCTCGCTTGTAGGCTGTCCGCTGAACGGTACTTGGGATTTCTGTTTCACAGACTACCTCGGGGCAGACAATGGATTCGTCTGTACCTGGAATTTGGTCCTGAATCCGGATCTTTTTCCGGGGGCTATCGTGATCCAACCCGAGATTGTGGATGCCCACTGGAACCTCGACCCGTATGTAGGCAACCCGGGGGTAACGGCCACTGTAGATCCTAATTCGCCCTACGTCTTAGATGTCGCTGCGACCCAGGCCGGAAGTTATCCGTTCACCTTTTCCGTTACGAATGATTTCGGATGTACACAGGATACGACGGTCATCCTCGAAGTCATCGCGCCACCAGCAATCACAGCGGGTGCCGACTTCTTTGCTTGCGGCGACGCCACGCTGCAAGCCGGTGTCGCGGGATTGCCCGCCCCCGCCTGCAGTGAGGATGCGGGTACGTTCACCTTGTGCTATCAAAACGCCATAACGGAGACCTTCACCTACTGCCCGGACACTCCAAACAACGGCAGCACATTCATGTCCATCGAGTTCTTAACTGGCCAAGTGGAAGTCGGTTGGGATGAGGTGAATGTCTTCGATGGTCCAGATGCGTCTTCTCCGCTTCTCGTTGAAGCGCCTTTCTACGGGAACGCAGGCCAGCTGGGCGGACTTGTTTTCACCGCGAGCAATCCCACGGGCTGCATTACGTTGCAAGTCACACCCGATTTTTCCGTGGATTGTGCGACCTCAGGATTTATTCCATGGGAGTGGGTAGTGAGCTGCACGAACGCAGGAGGAATTGATTGGACGTGGACTCCAGCCGATGTGCTTTCTGGCGCGAACGGCGCTTCCCCTGTGATTTCCGTGCTCGACCAGCCGACCACCTTCACGGTCTACGGAGAGTGGAGCTACCTGCCGGGTTGCGGATCAACCGATCAGGTCGTCGTTTCACCCGCCTTTGAGGTCAACGCCACGTCAACGGATCCGACATGCTTCGGCAACGATGGAGAGATTCTTGTCACCCTGATTCCTACGGGGTCCACAGGGCCGTGGACGGTTACAACCACCGTAGATGGCATGCCCTACGGAAACGCTTTTGTTTCCAACCCGAACAGCCCCATCCTCATCGGCGGCTTGCCCGGAGGCGCTGCCGTGGTCGAGGTCAGCGACGCGAACTGTACGCGACAGGTAGAGCTGACCCTTGTTGCGCCCCCTGTTCCGACGCTCACGGCTTCGTCCGACACGACGATTTGCATCGACGGTACGGCAGTGCTCACGGCTGCTCTAAATCCCGCCCAACCCTCGACCTCCTTTGCCTGGTCTACGGGCGCTTCAGGTTCCACCTTGACCGTAAGTCCGGGGGGATCAAGCGTGTATACCGTGTCGGCAACCTATGCAGACGGGTGCACCACCGCAGAAGAGTCGGTGGGCATCATCGTCCGTCCTCCCTTGAATGTCGCCTTCATGGAGCCCGTCACCGCTTGTCCGGGCGAACCTGTAGAAACGGGCGTTTCAGCCGCTTCGGGAGGCCTTCCACCCTACACGTACACGTGGGCACCGAATCCTGGCTTCGGTTCAATGACTTCTTACGGCCCGGTGACCGCAGACGTGTCCACCACGTTCTGCATCACAGTAGGCGATGCATGTGAGACCCCGGAAGTAACCGGATGTGTGGAGGTGGTCATCGCCCCCGTACTCGATGCCTCTGTCGTCGCAGATACCTCCGGTGGCTGCTTCCCGCTGTCGGTCGCGTTCGCCTTGGCCGTTCCTTCGGACCAAATCGCTTCCGCTCTCTGGACGTTTGGCGATGGTTCGATTTCTACCTCAACAGGTGAGGCCGCGCATACCTACATTGACCAAGGGACTTTTGCCACAGGGGTCACCCTAACCTCCATCGATGGGTGTGTTTTCAGCAGTGAAATTCCATGGACAGTCACGGTACTCCCGCCGCCTTCGGCCGATTTTACGGCAAATCCCTTCCTGACCGCATTGCCCGAAACCCGGATCGAGTTCACCAACTTCTCCGAAGATGTGACCTCATGGACATGGGATTTTGCCGGTTTGGACACATCGACTGAATGGTCACCGGTCTACACGTTTCCGCAAACTCCAGAAGATTATCCCGTGACCCTGACCGTAGTGAATGAACTCGGCTGCACAGACGCCATCGAACGCACGGTCCGCATTACGGAATCGTTTATGATGTTCATCCCGAACACCTTCACCCCAGACATGGACGGGCTGAACGATGCCTGGAGGTTTGCGGGCACCGACATTGACCCGACCGATTTTACCGTGCGCGTTTTCGACCGGTGGGGACGGGTCGTCTACACCTCCTCAGACTTCGAAGGGGCTTGGGTCGGAGATGTCCAGGGAGGCGGGTACTTTGCCCCGAACGGAACGTACAGTTACATCATCGAAACCCGTTCGCTCGCCACGCGGGAGCGAAAGGAAATCACAGGCTTCTTGACGCTTATCCGATGACCTACCGCCACCTCTTGTTCTTTACGGGCACTTGTGCACTGCTGCTCCCTGGCCTGCGCGGCCAGGTCGTCCAAATGGGTGACCCGAACGCCACCTTGTGCGCAGGAGTTTTCATCGATGACGGCGACGAAGGCGATCCGAATGGAGGGCCGTACTCAAACACGGACTACACCATCACCATCTGTCCCGACACCCCGGGAGACGCCATTTCAGTCACCTTCACTTCGTTTGACCTCCAGACAAATCCGAACCCGAACAACAGCGACGTCCTCATCATCTACGACGGGAACTCCGTCGCTGCACCCGAGATCGGGGCTGCATCCGGAAACACTTTCCTGGGAACTACCGCGGTGGCCTCCATCAACAACGCGTCGGGATGTCTGACTTTCCGCTTTCTTGTGAACAACAACGCCAGCGGAGGCGACATCGGTTGGGTAGCGGAGATCGAATGTGTTACCCCTTGTACCTACCCTCAATCGGGGGTAGAACTCATTAGCCCGGAACCCTTTGAAGGCTTGTCGAGTGTGGGAGTATGCCCGAACGAGCCCATCACCTTCGATGGTTCTTCGTCGGAACCCGATGCATCCCCTTTGGCCACGTGGATTTGGAATTGGGGCGACGGCAGCGTGGAAGAATTCACCTCGCCCGTGGCCCAGCATGCCTATTCGGTTCCCGGCGAGTACCTCGTAACCCTCGTCGTCGAGGACGAAAACGGGTGCGGCTCCATCAACCTCGAGCCCTACCAAGTTTTGGTCAGCACGTTGCCCATCTTCAACACGGATTTCACGAGTCCGCTGTGCGCAGGCTCGCCCGGGTGGTTGAACGGGGACCCCTTCCAGAGTGTGACCTGGACTGCGCTCCCTCCGCAATCGGTGTCGGAGGACCAAAACCTTCCGGACAATTCCAATGTCCCGTTTGACTCCGAGATGCCCATCGACTTTTTCGATGCAGACCAGGTGGTAACCGAATGCGATGACATCTTGTCCATCACCGCAAACCTCGAGCACACCTTCATCGGCGATTTGACCATCTGGTTAGAATGCCCAAACGGCCAGCAAATGCTGTTGCTCGACAACGGACCGAGCGGTGGTCCGGATGCCACGGGGTGCATGTATCCGGATTTGGGGGGCAATGATTTGGGTGAGCCCTTTTCTACACCGCCTGTGGGATACGACTACACGTGGACGCCCGATGCAGATTTCATCATGGACGACCCTTCGAATCCAGCCGTCGGAGGTGGCACGGTCCCGGGGGGGACGTATTTACCGTGCGAAGACTTCTGCTCTCTTCTCGGTTGTCCCTTGAACGGCATTTGGACGCTCTACATCCACGACCAGTGGCTCGGAGACGATGGCTTTCTGTTCAACTGGAACCTGGAGTTCAATCCGTTGATTGTCCCCGGGGTGACAACTTTTACTCCGACCATCGGTCTGGAAGCCGATTCGAGTTTTTGGGATCTGAATCTGAATAATGTCGGGGTTGAGACGATCGATGCCTCTGCAGACTACGTGACCCTCGAATTCGACACCCCCGGCCAGTATTCCTTCGATTATGTGCTGGTCAATAACTTCGGTTGTGAATGGGATACGACCGTTGTCATCAACGTAGTGCCCGGGCTTGGTACGTCGATTACGGCTGGTCCCGATGTGGTCTTTTGCGGAGACCCAGTGCAACTGCAAGGTTCCTTTGCGGACGGTGTAGTTTCCGGTTGTGGGGGAGTGGAAGGCACATTTGAGATGTGCTACGGTGACAACGATTACCAGGAACATGTCTTTTGCCCGGATACACCTGGTGATGGCACGGTGATTACGCTTTCTTTCGATCAGGGCCAGGTCGAAAATGCCATCTTCGATCAGTTCTATGTCTATGATGGGGGATCTACTGCCTCTCCTGTGCTCGCCGGTCCACTGAGTGGAGACCTCACCGGTTTGGTGTATACAGCAACCAATCCATCGGGATGTTTGACCATCAGTATTGATACCGACGGAAGCGTTTCGTGTGAAGCAGGCTTTTATGACCCCATCCTGATTTGTACCACCTGCGGTGGACCTTCAACCTGTGGATATACCTGGACGTGGTCGCCTACGGAGTATTTGGACAACCCGAACGTGCCGAACCCCACCGTGCTCCAGTTTGACGGCATCCCGACCACCTACACCCTGCTGGTGGAGCCGCTGGGGATGGAGAACTGCGGCACCGATGACCAAGTACAGGTATTGCCAGGCTTCGCCTTCACCTACGATGTAGATCAGCCCTCATGCTTCCTGAACGATGGCGTCATTTCCGTGGACATCGACGAACTGCCGTCTGAAGGACCGTGGACGGTGGTCCTCAGCGAAGGGGGAACCGTCGTGAGCAATGAGGTTTCGAACGGGGGAATAACCTCCATCGATGGACTCGATCCGGGCGCTTATCTTCTGGAGGTCAGTGACACCGAAGGATGCAGCTATGACTTTACCATTGATTTGGTCGCTCCTCCGGCCATGACCATCGTGATGCCGCCGGCACCTACAATTTGCATTGATGGCTCCGCGACGCTTTCGGTGTCATCGACCATGGATCCAGCGGGCACCTGGACCTACGCATGGAACAACGGCGTCGGTTCCGGTTCTACCGTCACCGTCTCCCCGGTAACCACGACGACCTACCAGGTGATTGCTGAAGACCCGATGGGTTGTCCCTCTGCTCCCTATTCCATTACGGTTACGGTCTACGACTCGCTCGAAGTGGATCTGGAAGGGGATTCGTTGATTTGCGGAGGGAGTTTCACCGAGCTGGAAGCTATCGGAACCGATGGGGGGAGCGGTTCAGGATACACGTACGCTTGGACATGGGAGGGAAGTTCGCTCGCAACGGTGCCACTGGAGAATTGGATCGATTATCCTCCAGCAACAGGGACCTACTGTGTGACTCTATCGGACAACTGTACGACGCCTCCCGTGACCGCTTGTCTGGAAGTAGTCATTGAAACGCCCATCCCCGCTACGTTTACTTCGGACACCACGAAGAGCTGTGTGCCGGGAGTGATTGTGTACGATATCGATGCCGACGAATCCCTCCTGAACTCTGCTACGTGGGGGTTTGGGGACGGTACGGCTTCAACGGAATGGAATCCCATCCACACCTACGATTCCCCGGGAGTTTACGATGTGACGTTGGCCATTGTGTCTTCGCTGGGATGTACCTATAGCCATACAGAATCCGGATACATCGAGATTTTCACCCCTCCATTTGTAGGATTCACCGCAAATCCGCAACCCGCTCAAGCACCCGATACGTACGTGAATTTCGAGGCCGTTCAGTCTCCAAACGTAGTTGCCTGGGAGTGGATCTTCAATGTTTCTGATCCGCTCGGAAGTTCATCGGTACCGAATCCGGGTTTCTTGTTCCCGATTGACCAAGGAGGTATGTACCCCGTTTTACTCACCGTTACGGATAACAATGGGTGTTCAAGTTCTGTGATTCGAACTGTCGAGATCCTGGACATCTTCAACCTCTTCATCCCGACTTCGTTCAGCCCGAACAACGACGGGGTGAACGATGCATTCCGGGTGTACGGTACAGACATCGATCCCAGCAGGTTTTCGCTTCGGATTCAAAATCGCTGGGGAAATTCCGTTTTCGAAACCACCGATCCAAATGACGTCTGGCATGGTCCAGCTGATGCCGATTCAGACCATTACGCACCGAATGGAACCTACGCTTACCACGTAGTCCTGTACAGTTTGAGCCAATCCGGTTCGCGGAAAGAAGTCACCGGATTCGTCACCGTCATCCGGTAACTGGCGGATTACGGCATGTTCAACTTCGGGTCGAGCGTTCCGGTCGCGACACTGTGGTAGCCCGGTCGGGCTTTGAGGTAGAAGGTTCGGGCCAACTCCAATTGACCGGATTCCACCAGTTCGTCGTACAAGGGAACGATGAACTTCCGCCTTCCGACCTCCATGAGGAAGCGTTCTAACCGAGGATATGCCGGGGAATACGTGAACGCGATGGCGCGCTTCAGCCAGGCAAAAAGGACTTCGTTGTTTCCGACCCCGGTGATGTTCCACGCCGTATCGAGCTCCTCCAAATGGGAAGCGGGCATGGATTCGGGCAAGGTGGTCAGGAAGCGATAACGTTCTTGGTAGGTCCATGCGTCCCACGGAAGTTGGGACGCGGAGAGCTGTCCAGAAGCGAAGGACACCACGGTTTGGTCCACGGCCGTGATGCGTGGGCTCATCACCCGAGGACACGACTCGGGCAATCCCGGAGCATAAATCCACGCCGCAACATCTGCCTGCGCAGCGAGCTCGGGAGTGTTCAGCAGTTCTGTGTGGAGGTAGGCCACAAACCGCTCCGTATCCATGGACGTAAAGGCGTGCCGCACAAAGTAGTTCCGCAAAAAGGCATCGAACGCTGGACGGCCCACCACCTGCTCGATGTGACGCAGCAGGAAATAGCCCTTGTCGTAGGCGATGGCGTTCATGCCGTCGTCTGGATCGCGCCCGGTGAGATGCAGTTTGAGGTGGGTATCCGCTGGCCGGTCTACCGACATGCCCTCAATCTCTTCCACGAGGCCCTGTCGGGTGAGGGCCACCAGCATCTCGCTGAGGTCCTGGCCGTAGACGGCTTCCATGATGCGGTATTCAAAGTACACCGTGAAGCCTTCGTTGAGCCAAAAATCGTCCCATGTAGCATTCGTGACGAGGTTTCCGCTCCAGCTGTGGGCCAGCTCATGGGCCACGAGCGAGACAAGGCTTCGGTCGCCGGCAAGAATGGTCGGCGTGCAGAATGTCAAGCGCGGATTCTCCATCCCGCCAAACGGGAAAGCCGCGGGCAACATCAGCAGGTCGTACCTGCCCCATGCATAGGGCCCATACAGGCCTTCAGCTGCTTCCACGAGCTGCTCGAGGTCCGCAAATTCATAGGCCGAGGCCTCCAGGAGTTCAGGCGGGGCATACACTCCGGTCCGGGGCCCGAGCGGGCGAAATTCCACATCGCCGACTGCGAGGGCCAGCAAGTAGGAAGGGATGGCCTGCTCCATTCGGAAGGTGTACCGTCCCGCCGGATTTCGCACGGTAGGATTCTCGGCACTCATCAGGGCGAGCACGTGGGGGGGTACGACGACCTCGGCGTCGTAGGTGAACCGCACGCCGGGGCTGTCTTGGCAGGGAATCCAGGTGCGGGCGAGGATGGCTTGGCTTTGGGAGAAGAGGAAGGGCCGATCGCCGTCGACCCACAGCAGGGCTGCCGCGTCCGGGGAAGTGGTGTAGCGAATGTGAACGCTGTGGCGGCCCGGGGATACGGGAATGCGCAACGGTGAACCGATGAACGGTGCAGCTTCCCCGACCGAAAAGGCCACCGGGGCGCCATCAACGGAGACCGATGCGATCGCCAGTTCCCGCACATCAAATACGACCTCTTGCGCGCCAGGTGCGGCATCCACTGTCCAAACAGCCGTCGCAGCCAGAGTATGTGTTGCAAAACTCACCTCGGCTGACCACGACAAATGGGTGACTACGGCCTCGTTCGGGCGGGCGAAGGAGTGGTGGTCAGAAACACGCTTGAATTCCATGGTAGGGTTCTGTGGAGTTTGAGCAGATAGGGGGGAAGAACTTCCAAAAAGCAGGACAAGGCCCGTGGCGATGCCTGTTCGGGCGGAGAACCGGTCAACGACCGCAACACAGGCGCCCGCTGCGACGGATTTTAGGCCCAGGCCGGGCAACAGGTGGATCCACGCCGTGGCGTCCGACGTGCCAGAGATGGAGTTGAACCAGAGGATGCCGAGTGCCGCGGCAAGGGTTTGGCCTGCGGCAGCGAGCAGGGTAGCGGCCAGCAGCATGCGGGTCATGCGGTAAGGGGCATCCGGGCGCACGACCAGGAGAGCTTCAGCCGCGAGGCCCACACACCCTGCCGCCAAAGGAAAAGCCATCAAGAATCCTCCGGTTGCCCCGAAAAACCGCTCCCAACCGGACGTGCCCAGCGCAAAAACGGGCAAACCCATTCCGCCGAGCGCGAGGTACGTGCACACCGCGGCCAGCCCGATGCGGCTGCCGAAGAGCAACGGAACCAGGACGACTCCGAACGATTGCAACGTCAGCGGAATGCCTGTTGCATCGTACAACCGAATCGGTCCGAGCAGACACAGGAATACCGTGGCAACTGGCCACGAAATCCACCACGCCCACCGCCCGGAAATCATGATTTCTTTCGCTTTTTGCGGGATTTCGGCTCCGCGTCAACCTTCGGCCACGCGTTGTTCTCGCGCGCAACGTCCGCCCACCACCGGTCTGGATCGACCACCACACCGGCTGGCCATGCAGGAGCCGGCAGTACGAGGGAGTACGTGGTATGCGGCCAAACCCAGTCCGCAGCCAGCCGCTCGCCCGCCGCAAGCGGTCGATGGCCGTACTGCAAATCGATGGGAATGTGGATGCGCTGCACGCTGCTGTCGGCAGCGATGATGGCGAGATCCAGCGGAACCGGTATTTCTCCGATGCGGCGCAAGGTCACCCGGACGGAGTCGTTCGACCACTTCACCTCGTCAACTGCAACATCCACTTTTTCAGTTGTTTGGACAAAATACTTGAAGTACCAGTCCAGCTCTTGGCCGGATGTGCGCTCACAGGTGCGAGCGAAATCGTCCGGCCCGGGATGCGTAAAGGCGTAGGTGCGGAAGAAATCCCGGAGCGCTGCATCGCGGACTTCCGGCCCTAGCACGCCGCCGAGTTGGGCGAGGAGGACTTCCCCTTTTGAATAGGATGCAACCCCGTACCCCGCATTCGTCTTGTAGCGGTCTGCATGGGTGGTCAGCGGTTCGTCCGTGCCCGAACGTGTCCATTCGATGTAGCCAGAGTAGGCTTCTGCATGCAGCCGAGAAGTGGGGTCGGGAAATAACCGGTTGAAGCACACCTCGGTGGCATAGCTCGTGAACCCCTCGTCCATCCACGGATGCAGCGATTCGTTGAAGGCAAGAACCGCTTGAAACCAGGAATGGGCGAGCTCGTGGACCGTCACCCCGACCAAGCTCTTCGTGCTGCGGTGTCCTGTGACGAGGGTGGCCATGGGGTACTCCATGCCGCCATCTCCCGCCTGAATGACCGCATAGCGCGGATAGGGATAGGGGCCCACAAGGTCTTCGAGGCAATCAAATGCCTTCGACGTATATCCGGGGAGGGCGGCCCAAGCAGCCTGGTAGGCAGAATCCGCTTCCTGAACGAAGGAAAGTTCCACTCCGCGCGCCGTGCGGGCTGCGGCGACCTTGAAATCCGGATCCGCCGCCCACACATGGTCCAGCACATTGTCCGCCACCAGGCGCCACACGCCGGTCGTGGGGCTATCGGCTGCCACATTCGCCCCGGTTCCCGCGACCACATAGCCCGGCGCAAGCCGGATGGTGACGTCGAACCGGCCGAAATCGCCGTGAAACTCGCGGCCCACGTACGGATTCGGGTGCCAGCCGTCTTGGTCGTAGCCGCAGATCCGCGGATACCACTGGGCCATTGAGAATTCTACGCCTTCGCGGTTCATCCAGCCGCTCCTGCGGATTTGGCGCGGGACGCGCCCCGCCCAGTCAAGCTCCACCACGGCGGTACTCCCGGGCGCCACCGCTCGGGCCAAATCCACCACCAGCACCGTTCCCTCGTGCGCAACCTGCGCCGCCACACCATCCACCGTCAGACCTTCGACCCGCATCTCGCCCCATTCCTCCTCGGGCAATCCCGCAATGCGCGCCCCCACCCGCGGATCCGGGTCGGGCAGCATACGCGACCGCACATCCATGGCACTCCCTGGCCGGAACGCATTGAAAAACAGATGGAAATACAGGCGCTTCAGCGAGTCCGGGCTCGCGTTCGTATAGCGGATTTCCGAGGACCCCGAGAACGTGCGCCGCACGACATCGAGGTCAATTTCCATGGTATAGTCGGCCTTCTGCTGCCATCCAGGATACTGGGCCCAAGCCGCTCCGGACACCCAACCGCATCCGAGCAGGATCCACCACCGTGCATACTTCATGGCCCGAAAGTACGGCTCACTCGCCGCTGCACTCCACGCCCGGATCGACGCGGTACACCAGCACGCGCTCCACGGAGTTCACCGGATTCAGAAAGTTCATCAGGAGATCCAACTTTCCCGGTGGCGCCTGTCCTGCATAGGACATGCTGGGATACAGCGCTTTGTAGCGTTCCACGGCCGCTCCGAGGTGGCGATCGCCGTAGAAGAGAATGGCATCCGGGAAGGGCCGCTCCGACGCGCACAT
>Ga0078894_10001739_pt1 | contig 16319 bp, 5 predicted proteins | sample LauGreSu1BDMLBSD_2_FD_67506 | JGI IMG/M metagenome (GOLD analysis project Ga0078894, IMG submission 67506) | Freshwater lake microbial communities from Lake Michigan, USA - Su13.BD.MLB.SD (version 4) (version 4) | ecosystem: Environmental > Aquatic > Freshwater > Lake | place: Lake Michigan, USA... | reverse complement strand
ATCTCTAATAGTAATACCGGATTACTTAAGAGTAAACTAGAAGATCTAATCAACAACTTAAAAATTGATCTTTCTGATAAAAAGATTGGAGTTGACCCAGACTCAACTTTAACTCCATTAACAGAGTTAAAAACTAGAGTTTTAACTATTCAAAATGGACAGTTATACTTTAAAAACGCTAACGGTACTTCAGATTTAATTAAATTTGAAACTGATACAGTTAACAGCGCTACCGTTGGTAAAATTACAACTGGCTTACTTGTTGTAAATTCATCACTATCATCTGCTGGATTAGCGATTTCCGGTACATCAACCTTCACTGGAGCAATTACCGCAAACGGTCAATCAAATTTGGCTGGCTCTGTAAATATTACAGGAAGTTTCTCTAATAGCCGTGAAGATGTTACCAAAACCTTGGTGGCAGTATCTGGTGCAAACCGTGCAAAAGCCGAAGTTACTCTAACTGCAACTAGTAAATCTTTAATTATATTGACTCTTGATGCAAGCTCATTCTATAGTGGATCTGCTTTTCAAAGTACAATCACAGATGGTATTGATATTGTTCTTATAAATGACACCAATTCTCCGGTAAGAAGCGGTCAAGAATTTACAATTATGGTACGTGCAATCACCTATACTTCTGGTGGAACTACTACCTATGTAAGTGGAACATATGAAACTTTTGCTGCTGCAAACTCATCAACTCACAAAATTAGAATTATTGGTCAAGATTTTGCTGTAATGGATCAAGATGCAGTTGGCCTAGATTCAACTCATACTACCCTAGCTTCACAATGGGCAGTTGGTTTAAGTAGCAATCTATTTACATCATCTGTTACCCTAATGAATGTAGGTACAGTTAAAAACAGTGCAAACCTTCCTGCAAGTTGGGGCACAAACCAAGCAAGACTTGTTGTAACTGGCGGAACTAACGCCATCTATAACATCTAAAAATAAAACCCAGAGCGCAAAATGGCAGTTGCTCCTATTATAAAACCTATAACAACTAGAAAGGGTATATTTTACACTTTCCAGAGTTCATTAGAAGACTTAACTTTATCATTTAATAATAGTGGTAATCAATTTAAGTTTTCTAACTTTGTGCTTTTAAATTTACCTAATGTTGGAACTCCGGATGGAACTCCTTCAGATAATAAGCTATTCTTTAAAGCTCAGGGTGAAACCTTAATGACTGATCCAGGTCTTTATAACCAAAGCAATCAAAATTATAACTTAGCTCAAAGTTTTCAAAACTATGCGCTAAACTTAGAAGCTCTATTAATATCTCAAGATAGTTACAATAGAGAGCTTCCTCTTAACGTATCTGAAAGAGTCTTTTGGAAATGGTTAAAAGAAGCTGGCGCTATTCGTTGGAGAGATGCAAATACTCTAGAAACATCAACCACTGGAATTTTTACAGAAGAGGACGAGGCAGTTGGTTCATCGTATAGCAAAGTAGTGCAATATATTGGTGAAATTGATATTGTCAATTCGTATAAAGGTAAAGAAAATTCATATAGTGAACTTTACCTACATGTTCCAAATAATGTTGGTTCAACCCCATATATTTTATTTAAGTCAATTGCTGATGCTAACTATAAGCCAAATATGACAATAACTCACAGTCCAGAATTACCTGAAGACCGTGAAACTATCGTAGGTCGCCACTACAGCGATACACATCCACAAGGATTAAGCTTAAATGCGTTCTATGATTTAGATGACTCAACTGTTCTTTTAGAGCAAGCTCCATACGCAGGCTCTACCTTTATCGCTCAAAACTGGTTTCAAGGAACTTTAAATAACTCATATTATACAGACGGAACCTATAATTCCCAGCTCGCAGCTTGGCAATATAATATTGCAACAAATAAGAAAATTAAAAAGAGTAAAACAATTAGTGGCGCAACTACCACAATTAACTATACTAGATCAACTTTAGATGGAGTTTGTTTAGATTTTGCAATTAGTGATTACTTAGTAGCAACTCAAAATGCAAAAACCTCTTTTTCTGGACTTAATGATATTAATGTTCAAAACAAAAACTTTGATTTTAACACAGTTCTTGTTTATTATGATGTAATTGATCCAGTAACTAAAGTCCTAAAAGCTAAGAATTTATATGGTGTACTTTTCCTAAATAAAATTCAGCCGAATGGTCTAGAGTTTGAAATTCCAAGACTAACTAAATATAAGCCAGATCCATTAAGTAAAATCAATGGTAACTCGTATGCATTTAAATTAAACGTTAAGTTTGACACATCAATCGAAGATGTTGCAGTAGAACCCGTTAAAAATATTAATGCAAACGCTGGATTTAGTTTAGACCTATTTACAGATTTAATGAATCGTTTCCAAACAGTTGCAATCAATCAAGAGGCAAAATTAACCCAATTTGCACAATTACAAACAGATTGGGAAAAGGTTAAAGCTAGCTTGCTAACTACAAGTAAGACTTCAGATCTAGAAGCAAGGCTCTCTAGTTTAGAAAAGGCGTTACTTGCAAATAGTGCACTATTCTTAAACACTAAAAATGTGGTTGAAAAAATCACAAACGTTGAAGGTCAACTTACAAATTTTGTAAATGGTAAAACTTCACTTGAAGTTGCATACAATACGGACGTTGTAAAAAGTGGAAATGGAATAGGCATTAGTCGTTCAGTTAATAACCAAATTACAGTTAATAATGAAACTCCAGACTATAACTTTGAGACTAATCCAGTATTTGATATTTCATTAGCAACCTCAATTCCTCTTGTTCCATTTACTAATTACTATAGACACGAAAAATCCGGTAATTCATATACACTAACTGGAAATGTAGTCCTTAAAATTAATGATACTCTAACCCAATGGAAAAAGGGTCAAGTATTAAGACTAGTATTTGCAAACCCAGTTATATTAAACGGTTATAATATTACCTTAGCTACGGATGCTTTAGCAAGATCTGGAAATTTAGATTTTTCTAATGTCACTCAAGCATATAACACAAACATAGGCGTTTTAACAGATTACGGCTGGTCCAGCGATAATCGACCTATTTTTGAAATCATTTGTGTAGATTCTCTAAACTTGGACTTTAAAATAGATAGAATACGATAATGGCTGAAGGAACTAATTCTTTATCAGAAATCTTAAATTCGCTTGGCGTACAAACCGCTAATGCACAAGAGCTTATTTCAAAAATGAATCAGGCTCTAACTACAAATTCTAGCCAGGTTGAAGTTACCCAAGTTAATTCGGACGATCCGACTTCAAGTACAACTATTCCAATTCCATCAATTGGATATATGAATGGTCGTATTGAAGAAATCGATACTAAATTTAAGACTCTACTTAGTGCTAATGGAAACACCATTGGAGTTAAGGATGATCAGGGTAATGTCAAGAGATTTGAACTTAATGATATTACTAAAACTATTTCCGATCTTGAAAAAATTGGAGAAGCTAACTTAGGATTACCTACAAGATTTAAAACTAAAAATAACTGGTTTTTTGAAAGTTTTCTTAGTCCTTTATTGTATGTACCAATTGACGTAACTAACTATGTGTCTGACGATATTTCTAAGTTTGAAATCCGACGAGTTATTGTAAATGTTGGAGAAGACACTGATCTAATTAACTATTTTAATAATAATTATAAAGGTAAAAATACGATTAACTATACTACTCTATTAAATGATTTAGTAAATAATGGTATTTCTTATTTTGAAGATACTAATATTGTAGATTTACCTGGAGCAATTAACAGATATAGAGGAACGTTTAAAGTTCAATCAATTTCTGAAATAACTGTTCCTGAAACAATTAATGGAGAAATCTTAAGTTATAGTAAAATAAAGTATGTCTTAGACAAATTAGAATATACTGATGTAACTGGATCTACTCCGGCTGCGCAGCGTCGCGAATTGGCAGTTGGTGCTCGCTTAATAACTGAGGAAAACTCTGAATATACAGTTGAATCTGTTGATACTAAAGACAAATCAGTTATCTTAAAGCGGGTATTCGGATCAGATGGAATTGTTCTTTTTGAAAACTTAAGAATTAAACCTGAACTATATAGATCTCCAACCCTTGCTGTAAATATTGGATATAACGAACGTGAAGTAATCTTTATTAAACCTATAAGTTCAAAAATGGACTTAACTGTTGATTTTATTTCAAATGGGTTTGGTATTTACACAAATGAATTACAAATCACTTTACAAAGTGGTCAAAATTTAACGCTAAACGAATACTATAATAATTTCGTTGCAGATTTTGGATTACTATTCTTATCTTTTGCTAAAGAAAAGAAATTACCTAATTCACTAGGGTTTCAGCCAAATGCTCCAACTCTTACCTCAGCAAACTTTAAAGTTTTGCAAATTGATTCTCATGTAACTAACACTGATTCAGCTTCAACTGTAAAGAATTTAGTTTCTCAAAAAGAATCAATCAATTCTCAATTAAGAGAATTAGATAAGTCAATAGATACTCTTAAAAAGACAATTAACTCATCTGGTAATCAAAATGATGCAATTAGACTTAAAGCTCAATCTGATTTAAATAATAAAACTTCAGCAAGAGCTCAATCTTTTTCTCAATTATCAACTGTAGTTAAAGAACTTTCCCTAAATGTAAAAACTTCGCCCGAATTTAGTATTTCACCTAAATACAGAGTTAGAGGATTTTGGGAAATTCCTTCAGATATTGATTCTCCATACGGATTACAAAAAATTGTTCAGTTTAAGATTGCATATAGATATTTGAGTTCAAATAAAGATGCTGCATCAGCTGATCCTATTACGTTTACCGATTCCACTGGAACCCAAAGAACTGGATATTTTTCTCCATGGACAGAAGTGTTGACTAAATCTAAACAAAAGACTTATAATTCAACAACTGGACTTTACGAATGGACAGAAGAAAATGTTGCTGATCCAAACTCAGTTAATATTAATCAATTAGATATTGCAATTAGAAAAGGCGAATCGGTTGAAATTAAAATTAAATCGCTTTCTGAAGCAGGTTTTCCAGATAATCCAGTTGAATCTGAATGGTCTGAATCGATTACAATTGATTTTCCATCAAATATTCAATCATCTGAAGAAAATACTCTTATTGCTCAACAAGCAATGGCTGATGAAAGCCGTATTGCTTTACAAGAAGAATTAAATGCTAGAGGATTAGATCTTCACTTATCAACCGCTTTTACAAGTAAGGATAAGTACTATTCACATACAACTGATGCAATCGCATCAGGATTCTTTTTAGCAGACGGTACAGCAATTTCATTATACGATAAATTAAAAGAAATCGCAGATTCTCTTTCAGCGATTCAATCTTCACTTTCTACTGCAAGTGCTGAACTTATTGTTAGCATTATTACACCAGAAGGTAGTGAAGTTCAAGTTACAAACGGTCAAACTGTTGACTTATTTGCAGGATATTATGTTGATTCTGCTAAATTAACTGATGGCTCGCTAGATAAAGGTAAAATTGTATCTAAAGAATATCAAGTTAAGATTAGAAATGCTTCACAAACTCCACTTGAATTAATTTCAACTCTAGGCGGAGGAATTGGTGTAGCTGCTCCAACTTCTTTCCCTGGTGCAAATACTGATACTCAGTATAATACTTACCTACGATACGATAAAGCCCCAATTAATTTAAATGGAGTATCTAGCGCAGGATTTGCTGCATTTACACAAAGAACTGGCTATCAATCTTCTCAAGTAAAGAGTCAATATATTTATGCTAGATATTATAGTGCTGACAATAGTAAACGCCTCTATTATGGAGATTTATTGGACCAATCTGCTGCAACTTCTAGTATTAATCCATTATCATATGCAACCAACCAAAACTATAAGTTTAGCGATACAGTAAATGTTGTTCCTGGAAAACCTAACTATATGGGAGGACACTATATTCCATCTATTCCAGGTTCCGCCGGTAATGCTGATGTTTGGAATGGTAACGTTAACTCTGGAACAGCTGCTGGCGGCGGAACACTTACAGAATTCTGTATTCATAAAGACCATCCTTTCCTTAAAAATCTAGGAACTGGTACGTTTAATGGTAATAATTTCTTAGGACTTAGCGCAAACTCTGTGTATGAAGTTTCAGGAAATACTATTACAAATACTACACAAAGATATTTGCCATTCTCACATGCAGTTCACTTTAATACAAGCGCTGAGGCTGGAACAAACGAGTTCGGCGTACCGTATTATGCGCAAGCTGAACGTATTACACCAGAATCACCATACGCATATAGCGATGTATTATATGCAGCCTTAAATACTTTCCCAATTAAACTTGGATTTGGAAGCGGCGATGATTATCTAATTGGTGCAAAAACTTGTGGTTCATACCTATTTATGATGCCTCAATCTTATGCTGCAATTTCAGTAGATGGATCAAATGCAAGATCTTCTAAAAGAACGGTTTCAGCAGGATCTGCTGCATCAATAACGGTTCCAGTAGTTTTCCAATTTAGAACAACTGATAAAATTGGAGAAATTGGAGGTTGGTCGACAGGTCAAAAATTAACCAATATTACATATACAAAAATTATCGGTCTTGATATCTACACTAAGAGTGGATTGTTTGAGTTCGATATACAGGTTAGCGGTAAGCATCAGCGCGATACAATTATTACTTCTCCAACTGTATTTACTCCAGTTTCAGCTGGCGGAGGCGGTGGAGGCGGAGTTTACATATCAGACTTAACTGATATTCTTAAAAACTCAGCGTTTAATTTATCAATGAACTCTTCGCTAACTAATTTTATGTAATATAAAAATTAAGTAGAAACACGTGGCATTATCTTATAAAAAGATTACACCTTTTGACACATCATTTGGATTAGTTAGAACTAACCCTAAACTTACAGGAAATGTTAAGTTAGTAATAGACTCTGTCCAAAATCTATATTTTGAATCAATTGATGCAAATGCAGAATTGGCTAAAGATAAGTATAAAGCTTATCCAATTGATCCAACTTCTCAACATGATTCAAACTTATACAGATTCTTTAGTAATGGAAATACTCCAGAATCAATCGTATTTGGTGTAAAAACAAATGTCGCTCTAGACTCAACTTCATCAAATTTTGCAGATCAATACGATTTTTCAGAGTATTTTTCTGGTGCGAGATATTGTATATCAAAAAACTATTCTGAGAAGTTTAAATACTTTGCGCCGATTTATTTAAATAAAGAGATTCCAGAGAAATTTGTAATTTTTAAAATTCCTGGAGCAAGTCATAAAACTATTTCAGAAACAAAGGCGGATTATCCATATAATAAGAAAACCCACCTAAAGAGTTTATTAGACTCTGCTCAAATAATAAAAACCTTTGATTTAGGTGTAGATTCACATATTGGTAAGTATCTTAAAAAGATGCAAAGTAATCCACTTTTTCCATCAAACACATTAAATTTTCCATTTAATAGAGGTCTACTTGCTTCATATTCTGGCGTTGCATACAAAGTTGGATGTTATGCTGAAAAGTTTGAAAACTTGCAGGAACTAATTATTGGCGGAAAAACTATAACAGATTTTGAAGAATACGTAACACTTGGTTATGAAAGAAACTCAGTAATCTATCCAAATATCCTAAACCTAGAATTTTTATTTGACGATGAATCTGACGATTTTGAATTCAATAGATATTTTGGAATCTATTGTAATACAGTTGACTTAGCTGAATTAGATTTTGACTTAAGCGACCACGCTGCATTGGGATTAAATTCTCCAACCATTACTGATCCTAATACATATGAATATGCCCAAATACCATTTACTCAAACTAATGAAAATGGATTGGACTTAAAATTCTATTCTATTCCATCAACTGTGTCAACTGCTCTTATTGAATTAGATGGCGCGGGTATTATTACAATGGAGGATAAGGCTGGAAATTTACATAAAGTTACACAAGCAAATATCCTAGATTCAAAACTAAAGGTTTCTACCAAATCTCTAGATTTGTCCCTATTGCATGGACCAACTCAAACTTTTATGGAAGACTCTGCCGATTATACAAAAGGCGGAATCCGATCATTTATTGAAATTTCAATTGATGATATTCCAAACCATTTAGATCAACTCAGAATCTATTATCCAAATGGAAAGGCAACTAACCAAAATTCTAAGAGATTTGAAACAGTAACCGCTGTGTCAAATTTTTCATATAATAATACTCCTTTGCTTGGAGCGCTTGCTCTATATAATGAATATGGGCCTGATCAATTTTTCTATAGTATTGATGTGGTTCAGCAAGATGATACTGAAACTCAATTACAACAAATTGCTGCTTCTTTAACTGAGGCAATTAATGCCATTCAAAATAGTGGATTCAAAGCGTTTTCATATAAGAATAGAATATTCATTGTTGTAAATACTGAAGGTAATGTTTCATTGGAATATGCTGCTCAATATATTCCATCTAGTGATGAACTTAAGATTACAATTTCAGATGAGCCAGTTTTTAACAAAACTGCGGCTGAACTACTTGGAACTAATTCAAGTACAACAATTGATTTAACATATAGAGACTATATTGTATATGGCGAAGCTTCTCCAAGTATCAATCAAACTAATTATCAGTTTGGTACACTAATTGCAGACGCTGGTGTAAAAACCTTAACTTTTGGTATAGGAAACTTAGATCAAACCAAAGTAATTGGTTGTCATATAGTAAACTTTGAACCTGGATCTGCTCTAGCTTCTCATATTTCAGTGGATGGCCAGTACTTTGATAAATTACATGCAAATAAAGCCGATATTCTTGTACAGTCTTCTTCTGGCTGGGTTGAAATCGAAAATATTGTTAAAAGCATAGACTATATTACGGGTGATACTTTCAATAGTGAAGCTGATAAAATTAAAGCTGTTAATTATTACGATAATAACATAAACATCTTAACTGAACAGGGAACAGAAGCACTTTTAAAATTTGGACTAGTTCAATTTAAAAAGAAATTTAAACCTGCTATTAGCGCCCTATCAATTATTCCAATCAAAGATTTTGATTTTGATCATATTGATAGCCAATATGCATCAGTTCAATTAAGTGATATTTGGAAATCTGCGTTTATTCCAGAGGGAATCAATATGATTAACTTAGGAAAATCTGCGTATCGAGTATTGAATGGTACTATTAAAATTGGAAATTCCACCTATACAGATGGAGACCTAATTGAAAAAACCCTAAACCCAACCGTTGTTAAATTTGAAACAATTAATGGGGATCCATTTGTAATTCCAGCTCTATCGCAAACAACTCCGACATATGATGTCGAATTAGCTGAAACTAATCCAGATATTTTAGACTTTAAAGGATTTTTTACAATTACGTCAGACTATGCTGAGGTTGCTCCATCTAAAACTAACTCATATATTTACAGAGATAGATTTACTAGTGGAAAGATTACATCTGAGTATGACTCTAATTACGAAAGATTTTTAATTGAAAATGCTGGAAAAAACCGATTAGTAAAATATATTTGTAAATGGGGAGCAGATGGTTCGCTTGATGCAAGATCAAATCCATATCGTCTTAATGCTGATACAGTATTTGGCGTAAATAACTTTTCACCTGAACCTAACAAAGTTGAACCAGACTCAAGCTTAATGACTCACGAATGGTTCTATATTGAATCTCTTTATGATTACATTAATGATATAGATGCAGCTTCTCAAAACAAATTATATTTTGATACGCCATTTAATCCAACCCTAGCTGTAACCCAAGATGGATATTTTGAAGATTATTTTATCTTTACTCCAAGCTATTTAAATAATGGAGTTATGACGCCTTGTGCAAGAACTCAATATAGATTTTCACAAGTTAAAAAGGATTCATTAACCGGAATTGCAAAAACTATATTTAAAGGTATTAAGTTTGCATTTAAAGAAGTTGTCCAAGATACTACCGAAAAGGAACTATCTGGAGCGCTTAAATATGTTAGAGAATCAAATCGTTTTAATAATTATAGATTTACTTCAATCCTAAAGGTAATTGAAGAAACTCCATACTCTGGTGAAAATCCCATTCAATTTAAATTTATTGAATCTAGAGATTTTAAATTTATTACATTGGTAATTGAGCTAAGAGTTGGCCATAGGTCAAACTTATTAGTTACAACGCCAAAGGAATTAATCGTTACTAAGACTGGAAGTCTTTTACAAAATGAACAGCACGTATTCAATAATATTTCAGCTTCATTCTCTGACTATAAACTTAACATAAATCAAGTTAGTTCTCCAACTGGAAATTTGTCAATCTCTGATATCACATTAGCCTTCATGTATTATGCAAAAAACAAAAAGTATAATACTTTAGATAATAGTTACAGTAGTATTAACTTGGTAAATAGCCTAGACTTATCTAGGCCAATTGGTTATGGAGAAAGAGGTTTACCATTTGTATTTTCACTAGATAAGGGAACCGATATTCAAATTGTTGATGAAATTAGTAAAGTTAGTGTAAATAGCCTCCTATCATATAGAGAATCTAACGCACTCAAAGTATTTGGTGTTGCCTATCCTGAAAACTTTACTCTAGATTTCCCAGTTGATTCTACTGGATTATTAGCAAGCGGAGAAGGTCAGGCTTTAAATACTGTGACTCTTCCAGGTGGAACTTCTCAAGGTATTACTACAACTGAGAATAATACGTATGGAGTAGATGGATTGAGTTTATATCCATTTATTAAAAACCGAATTGTTACATCAAACAGTATTAAATCGTCATTTGTTAATCAAACAGCAATCATTGGAAGTACAGCTAACCCAGTTTTAACTGCAAGCGTTGAGGGTGGATCTTCTACCGTTACACTAAGCTCAGTTCCAACTACTCCAATTTTAGTTGGAGCAGAGGTTGAAATTACAGGTTGGAGCCAATTTGGAACAAAGGTTAGCTCAATAAACAGTACAACTATAACTTTATCTAAACCAATTCTATCTAATATACCAGTTCAAACTCAACCGGCTGATATTACTAATTCTAGTGCAGACATTTATTTACTAGGTGGAGCTAATCCTGAATTGGAATTATATGGAGATACCACTGGTGCAAACTACAATGCATCAAATAAAGTGTATGTTACAGGAACTGGAATTCCAGCAAATACCTACGTAACCGCTGTTGATAATGCTGCTCTTGATGCAAATGGACAAATTAAACCAAAGGTTACCCTATCAGCGACTGCTACTGCAACTGGCTCAAATATTAATGTTAAGTTTTTCCAAAAGAGTGCGGCTGCTTCTATTAACTTCTATCAATCTGATATTAATCATGCAATCGCAACTCAAAATAGAGTATCTTCAGTTAATAATTCACTATTAAACGTTATTGATATTTTAGAATTAAAAAACACTTCAACTGGTGCAACTGGATATACGTATCCAAATGCTCAGTTACTTGCATCTGAAACAAATTCAGCTTTTAATATTTTAGCATATCCTGGAAATACTAATAAACGATTACTTAGAATAGTTGATCAAGTTATTTACAGACTATCGAATGAATCTGGTATTTCTGAAATTTTACCAAACGGTCTAGTATTACAATCTGATCCAGGTATCGGAGAAATTACCTTTACTAATATTCCAACTGCTCAAACTGTTTCAAACACAACCACATTTAAACTAGATAAAATTATTAAGAGGGAATTGACACTTCCGGCTCTTGATACAAGTCATTGGGAAGGTGTAAGCTTTGCTCTTTTATTAGGTGGAGAATCGTATTACAAAGGATTATTTAAGAGATTAAGTTTTAATGAATTTAAGAGATCTATTGAAAGAGGTCGACCTAATGTAACCTATACTACATATTCAAATGGTGTGCAAACTTCTGGAGAATTTTATATTGAAATCGAAGAAGCAACTATTGTTGAGAAATTAAAAATTCCAACAATTGCGCCAGTTAATATTCAATTAACCCAGGCCGAGACTACTAGTAAGCGCCAAGCTTCTAATTTGGTTGGATATACTGCAACTGAGTCATATTTACAAAATCCAATTTTCCTAAGAAGACATGGTGCAACCTATTCGCCTATTTTTAGAGAAATTACTGCATTTATGCCAGACACAACATTGGCCTCAGAAATAGTTAAGGACGCTAACTGCAAATTTAATCCAAATGCAAACAGATTCTTTGAAATAAAAGGATTTGAACACATTAAAGTTTCAGAAAAGAAAATTTTGGAATTAGAAGGTAACGATAAGTACAAACCAATCTTTGAATTAATCGGAGAAACTCCAATTTCAAGTGGAGATCTTTATCTACTTGCATCAAACTGGGATTATGGATTCCACTTAGAATATATCAATAAGACAGATTCTATTCCAGCGTATGGAACTCGAAGAATTGCCGAAGATTCTTATTTTATGGCTAAACTTGCCTCTTTGCCAACTTCAATCGAAATTGATCAACTCTCTTCTAAAGAAGTTACAGAGTTTCCATCTATCTCGTTTGATTATATTAATAGAGAAGCTGACGTATTATACAAAGTTAATACAAGTGATTCTCAAGTTGACATAAACTTAACTAATGTTTTTGCAGCTAAAGTCTTAGATCTTGGTTTAGAAACACAAATATCAAATAGTTTTAATATTGATACAACCGCCAGAAATCCAGAAATTCTAGGTTCCTATGATTTTGCATCCTATGTTAAGCAGTATGCAATCGAGAATATTCTTCCAAACTATGCAATTGACCAACTTGTATTTTGGTACTTAGAGGATAAAGGTCAGCCGACTGGTATAGAAATTATTAATAAAACAGCTGCCGATCGCTATGCATTAGGATATAAGAAACTGGAAGGAGTCCAAATAAATATTAAAGACGGCCTATCTGTTCAATTAAGGGTTCCCTTAAAAACAACGGGCAAGCTAAGTTTAATAATTGAACCAAAAATGAAATTTATCTAAAGATGCCAGTACAATTAAATCTTAAAGAGGTTTTTACAACAGATAACCAAGCCGTATTGGCAGACAAACTAAATTTTAACTTTACTAAGTTAATCGAATTAGGAATTGGCGCAGCTGGACCAACTGGTCCTGCTGGTGCAACTGGCGGTGTTGGCCCAGCCGGCCCTGTAGGACCTAGAGGTGCAAAGGGTTCCCGAATATTTAGTGGTCCAGACCAAACAACAAATACGACAGCAGTAGTTGATGATATTTTTATTACAACAGGCGGTCGATTTTATACTAAAACTCAAAATGCTTGGTCTCAAATATTTAATGTAAACGATCTTTTAGCAGTATCAACTGAATTCTTTTTAAATAAGCAGTTATTTACAATTAGTGATAACGATGGAAACTTTACCGCAAGTACCAAAAAGAAAAACTATGGTATTGTAAGATTTCTAAAGAATGCCGGTGCAGATTTAGCTGCAGTTAATCCAGATGGAATAAATTATGGCGGATCTGCTTCAACCTATAATAACTCAACTTTATTTTTAAACAACTTTGACCTAGATATTTACAAAAGTAACTTTGTTGCAAATAGCAGTGTTGATGCCCTAATCACAGATGTTAGTAAAGCAATTACAACAATTTATTCAAATTTTGTAACAACGTCTGACGACTCTGCAAGCCGTTATCATATTCAATTAGGTTCTCTATATAGATTACCAAATGGCCAGCACCAAATGAGTTTTTCTGAGAATAACCTTAGAATAAAACATGCTCTAATAAACAATACAACGGCAGTTCCGTCGGTATCTTATTTTCTTTCTGAATTTAATGTTGGTGGAGACTCTTCATATACAAATTCGGTAAATGGAGCAACTTCAGCTTTTAAGTTTAGAGCCTCTCAAATGGATGGATCTGCGCATAATGGAGTAACTCTTTATACTGGAGGATCTTCTGCAATTAAGAGTTTTGCAGATAATGACGCGCTATTTGATACAAATGGTCTTTTACTTGAAAGAGCGACTGCTTCTGGAAAAACCAGAGTTGCTCTTGGAATAAATTCAACAAATGCAGCGGCCCTTATTACAAAAACGACATTTGATATTCTTGCAACTGGTGATATTTCAATAGGAGTATTTAGTACAACTACTAGCGACACTAAGAAAATTATTGCAAAGAGATTTGGTAATTCTGATAAAACGACTGCGCTTGGAGTCGGTGGATCCCCAAATTCTTCTTTGACTGTATACGGTACTAAGAGTACCGCAGACAACGTTTCTGATACCCGATATTTAGCAGATCAGGTTAATATTGGATCAATGACCAAAAACAGTCTTCCGCTATCTGGAGGAGGTTTAACTGAACTATTTGTTCCTAGAAGAGTTTTATCTGGTTCTGGAAATGACGCGAAGGCTGCACAACTTGCAAGTTATTTAGGATTTAATTCTTATTTTGATGATAATGGAAATATGAATTTCACATACAGAGACGATAATCCAGCTGGATCATTTGGAACAGGATCAGCCTTTATTACAACAAGAGATGGCAGTATGCATTTTGTTGCATATTCAAACGATCCTGCCCTAGTTGATACTAATTCTGGATCAAACACAAACGAATCAGTATAAAATATACATAACAAATGAAAACATTAAGTTTATCAAATATACTTAAAGCAGTTAAATTCACCGTAACCAGAGATGGAAGAATGGCGGCTGGAAAATTTAACTATTATGAAGATGCAACAATGGATGCAGCTCTTTCAAATCCAACTTCGCATTTCATGCTTAACGGATCACTAAGCTTACCTAGCGTAGCCTATGCAGGTAGCGAAAAATCTGGTATATTGGAATTAAACAATGGTCACTATGGCGTGTATGTTACCTCAACCAGTGCAATCACTGGAATAACTTTACCTGAACCGACTGCAAGCGTTTTACACAGAACCTATGTAATAACTAATCAAAAAAGTTCAACTATTCCGGTTAAGTTTACAAGCGGCGGAAATGAAACCACTGTTATTACATTATCTGCTTTACCTGCGACTGGAGATTCAATTTCAACTGTTGGTAATTTACCAATTAATTCAGCAGTGGTTCAGTGTCAGCGTGTTTCTCGTGCCCTAGCGACTCCCCAGCTCTATACTTGGAGAATTATTTCAGCAAACTACGCGCCAGCGGTTGGCGCTCAGGCTAGTGCAACAACATATTATGGTGGTACGTTCCAAGTAAATCTACTTAGAACAAATGGAGCATCAATTTCAGCAAGTACTCTTTCTCAATATATTACAATTACATCAAACGGCGCTTCAGGTATTCCACAATCCGGAAACTCTAACCAAATCATTAGACAATTTACAAGCGGACAAAACGTGAGCGTATCAGTTGCGTCCTCGCTTCCTTCTGGATATTCATTTTCATATTGGCAAAAGGTATCGCCGTTACCTGCTAGCTCAATTTCAGCATCACAGCCATTTACTCAAGAATTAGCTGGAGCGGTTAACCCAAATAACACTACGCTTACTGTGATTGACTTAGTATTTAGCTATAGTGCGCCTATTACAAGTTCAACCTTTACTTACACAGGTGGAGGTGGATTCAGCAGTTTTGGCGGCGGAGGTTCATTTAGCTCTTCTGGCGGACTATTCCAATCTTTCCAATAAGATTTAAGTTAACGATCTAAGCTTATAGGGGATCACCTGGCCTCTTTCTAATGTGGACTTAATATCCAATAAGATATTAGAATTGAAGCCGCTGGAGTGATTCAGAAGCTTATTGGCAACGATTGTAGCTAATGCTAGTTCAAATAGCTTTTCATCTTTAATTTTCTTAACAGAAGAAATTACCATGACATTTTTCTTTGCAGAAAAGTCAGTGATTTCGGGCTTAACTTGACCTAATAATTCGTTAAACTCTCCATCTTCACATGAAAATTCATTTATTTCAAGTAGATGGTCAAAGCCAATCATAAATGGTATTGATTTTTCTTTAGAGATTTTCCAAATATGGTTAAGTTTTGCCTTATTTTGAGTGGTTGCTACATAGATCGAATCCAGTTTATGAAGTTTTGCAGAATTAAAATATAGTCTAGTATAAGCCATTTTATCTAGCATAATATCTAGGTATTCAGTAAGGGTTTCGGCAAGAATAGCAGAGGCCATTCTTAAAATTTCGCCGCCGTATTCTTCTCGGCTTCTGGTTAGAGATGCAATAATTTCCATTACATGTCGATCGTCCCTTTTAAAATTGTAGGCCGAATCATAAACACCCTTATCGACAATTACAGTGTTAAGGTTTAGGTAATGAAATAGAATTTCGTGGAATCTGGAAAAAGACCCAGACTTAAGATCGGCAAGATACTTTTGTTTAGCATCAAACATAACATAAGTATAGTACTCAAGATCCACA
>Ga0078894_10001738_pt1 | contig 16329 bp, 20 predicted proteins | sample LauGreSu1BDMLBSD_2_FD_67506 | JGI IMG/M metagenome (GOLD analysis project Ga0078894, IMG submission 67506) | Freshwater lake microbial communities from Lake Michigan, USA - Su13.BD.MLB.SD (version 4) (version 4) | ecosystem: Environmental > Aquatic > Freshwater > Lake | place: Lake Michigan... | reverse complement strand
TGATCGCTCCTAGGGGTTTGCTATACAAGTATAGCGATGGTGCCCCCCCTATGGCCCGCCGTTCCAAAGTACCCAGGGACTCCAGCAAGCCGGGCCTGACCGAGGGCTGCATCGCGCCGGGGGCGGCGCTCCCACAAACTCAGGCTCAGACGCCGTAACGGTCGCGGTAGGCCTGTACCGCGGCCAGGTGCTGGCCGAGCTCGCCACCGTGGCCACCGCTGTTGCCACTGGACTGCCCGGCCAAGTAGGCCAGCAGGTCTTCCAGGCGGGCGATCGCGCAGACCTGCAGACCCAGGGCGCTCTGCACATATTGCACCGCACTGTGCGGCACATCGGCCAGTTGGCCGTCGGCCTGCTTTTCGGTGGCCATCTCCTGGCGGTCCAGGGCAATGGCCACCGCATGCGGCGTGGCGCCGGCCGCTTCAATCAGCGCGATCGCTTCGCGCGCGGCCGTGCCGGCGCTCATGACATCGTCGACGATCAGCACCCGGCCCTTGAGCGGCGCGCCTACCAGTGCGCCGCCTTCACCATGGTCCTTGACCTCTTTGCGGTTGTAGGCAAAGGGCACCACCTTGCCCAGCCGGGCCAGCTCGATGCTGACGGCCGCACCCAAAGGAATGCCTTTGTAGGCCGGGCCAAAGATCATGTCGAATTCGATGCCGCTGCCCAGCAAACGCTGCGCGTAGAAGGCGGCCAGCCGTCCGAGTTTGGCGCCGTCGTCAAACAGGCCGGCGTTAAAAAAGTAGGGGCTCATGCGACCGGCTTTGGTCTTGAACTGGCCGAACTTGAGCACGCCACAATCGAGGGAAAATTGCACGAAGTCCTGAGCCAGCGTATCGTGCGCGCCTGTCGTCGTCATAGGGATCATCCTTGTTCAAACTCACCAGCCTCAACCTCAACGGCATCCGCTCGGCCAGCCGCAAAGGCCTGCAAGCCTGGCTCGAAAAAGAACGCCCGGATTGTATGTGTGTGCAGGAGCTCAAAGCCCAAGAGGCCGATGTAGCCGGCCAATTCGAAGAGCTGGCGGGTTTGCATGGGCATTTTCATTTTGCCGAGAAGAAGGGCTATTCGGGCGTGGGCATCTATACCCGCCACGAACCGTCGGACGTGATCATCGGCTTTGGCTCGGGCGAGTTCGATGCGGAGGGCCGCTATGTTGAGCTGCGCTTTGACAGCCCCGGCCGCAAGGGGGCGCCCAAGCTGTCCCTCATCAGCTGCTACTTTCCCAGCGGCTCATCGAGCCCCGAGCGGCAGGAGGCCAAGTTTCGCTTCCTGGCCGAGTTCTACCCGCACCTGCTGGGCCTGAAGGCACAGCGTGAATTCATCTTGTGTGGCGATGTGAACATCGCGCATCAGGCGATCGACCTCAAGAACTGGAAGGGCAACCTCAAGAACTCGGGCTTTCTGCCTGAAGAGCGCGCCTGGATGAGCACCTTGCTGGGGCACGACGTCGATGTGGCCAACGCGGCGGCCGATGAACTCAACGCCGGCGCGGCGCAGCCGGGCACGGCTTTGGGCGCCGGTCTGGTTGACGTGTACCGACGCCTGCAGCCGACGGCCACCGAGGAGGCCTACACCTGGTGGAGCAACCGCGGCCAGGCCTGGGCCAAGAACGTGGGCTGGCGCATCGACTACCACCTGGCCACGCCCACCTTGGCAGCGCTGGCGCGCAGCGAGGCGGTGTACAAGGCCGAGCGGTTTTCGGACCACGCGCCGCTGACGGTGGAGTATCAGTTGGCACTGTGAGGGCCGGCCTCGGTCCGATGGGGCCTTTGCATCGGTCACCGGGACTGATCGAGCGCCGCATCGCCGCGAGGGCGCGGCTCCCACGACTCCACCGAAGATGATGTGAATGTATGGCAGGGCCGTCCTCGGCCTGAGGATTTCTGCCTCACACCAGCGCACTGACCAGCCCGAAGGACAGCGCCTCATCGGCCAGCAGATACCAGTCGGCCTTGCGGACCTGCGCGCTGAGTTGTTCATGGTTCAGCCGGGTGCCTTCCACCAGATCGCTGAAGGTCTGCAATTCCAGTTTGCGGGCCACCTCGAGCTCGGCCAGGAAGTCGTTGGCGCTGGCGACGCAGGCCTTAAGTGCGCCGCTGAAGCGGATCTCTTTTTCGATCTGCCATTCGTGAATCAAGAGCACCGCGTCGCGGCTGAGAAAGCGCCGTTGCACCGGAAAGGCGGCCATGATCATCACGCCGGCCGAATAGACCATGGCCTTGCCGACAAAGTGCAGGTCCATGCCGCCAACATCGCGGCACAAGCGGATTTCTTCAGCGATGCGGCGGGCCAGGTCGGCATCGCCGCCGGTGGTCGAAAGCTCGAACACCAGAGGGTCGGTGCGGCCGCGCAGCGGTTTGAGCTGATCGAGGAAGCGGCCTAAAAAGGCCTCGTCGACCGCGCCGTAGACGCGGATGGCGGGCTCCTGAATCAGGATGTCGATGATGGTCGGGCGAGGTTTACGGGCCACAGGCAGGGGTGGCCGATCGGGCGGGCCGCCCTTGGGGCGGTCGCCGGCTCGGCGCAGGAGTTCAGTGGATAGGCGGGAGGTGCCGGTCTCGGGGTGAGTTTCGCGTCTGTCTCGATGGGCTGGAGTCAGAACGAAGTTCTCGAGACGCGGCGCTGCCGGGCGGGAAGGGCCAGCACAGCGGTGCAATGCCCATGCCTTGGGACTGGGATGCACCGCGCTGGCGGGGAGCTTGGGTTTTGCTTGGGCTGGCAGACACAAGCCGACCTTAGCCCGCCTCAGCCAAGGCGTCTGTCAGCGTGCACGCAAGCACGTGTAGGCCAGCGCCCCTGGATGAGCCCAAAGCCGAACCGAGCCTCAATGCCAGCGTTTGCCCGGTACGGGCCCGGCCGGGCTCGGCAACCCCAGGTGGCTGCACACGTCCTCCAGCTCGGGCCCGACCTCGGCTACCGCCAGCCGCAGCGCGGCCTCGCTGCAGCCCAGGGCCTGCGACCAGCCCAGTACTTCGAGCGTGTTCGCCAAGTTAAGGCTCTGGCGCAAAGGGTCGTCGGAGGGCCGAGCTCTTAACAAAGAGATGGTGGATACGGCTGAGGTACTGGGCATGGCAGGTCCTGCAAAAGCGGTGAAGGACCTCCAAGCTAAAGCGGCCCCATCACCTTCTGCGTAGGCCGATGCCGCGAGCGGCCCGCCATCGCCCAGCGTACACCGCAGGTGCAGGCTTACTTGCGCTCGGCGCTCTCGTACAGGGGCAACACCTGTGGCAGGGTTTTTTCGATTTCGGCGATGCGAGTCGTACCGGCTGGGTGGGTCGACAGCCACTGCGGCGGCGCCCCTTTGCTGGCAGCTTGCATCTTGCGCCACAGGGTGACGCCGGCCCGCGGGTCGTAGGCGGCCCGGGCAGCCAGTTCCAGGCCGACCAGGTCGGCCTCTGTTTCATCATCGCGGCTGAATTTCAGGGTCAGGAGTTCGGCGCCGTAGTTGGTCACGGTTCGCCCCAGGTCGCCCAAGCCCAGCACCTGCGACAAGATGCCTGCACCGATGCTGGTGGCAGCGCCCTTGCCCATGCGGGCGCGGGCGTGCTCACGCAGGGCGTGGGCGATTTCATGGCCCATGATCTGGGCCACCTCGTCGTCATTGAGCTTGAGTTCTTCGAGGATGCCGCTGTAGAAGGCGATCTTGCCGCCGGGCATGCAAAACGCATTGATCTGCTTGCTGCCCAGCAGATTGATTTCCCACTTCCAGGTGCGCGCGCGCGGGTTCCAGGGGGGCGCAAACGGGATCAGGTGGTCGGCAATGCGGCGCAGGCGAATGACCTGCGGGTGATCGGCCGGCGCCAAAGCATTCTTGCCGGCAGCCTGCTTGAGCATCTCCTGGTACTGGGTGGCCGCTGATCGCTCAACATCTTCGGCTGGCACCAGCTTGGCAAAAGCCGATGACTTGCCGACATCAACTTGTGCCAGGGCAGGGCTTGTCAGGGCGGCAGCCAGCAAAAAGCCACGGCGGCTATTCCAGCGGCCGCTCGGGGGCGCATCGGGGCTCGCGGGCCCAGGGGTCTTGAGGTCACAAAGCCAGCACATGGCGCCAATGATAGGCAATTTCTGAACGGATGGGCAGTCGTCGGGCCTGGCGACCCGTGGGGCTGCGGCCTGGCCTGTGAATCCCTGGGCCAGCCAGGCTTGCTCCTGTGCACAATGCGAACATGAGCCCTCCCGAACCGCCCATCGTCCGTCTGACCTGGCGTCAGACCTTGGCTACTTTGTGGGACTGGCGTGTGCTGTGCTTGCTGGCCATGGGGTTTTCGGCCGGCATCCCGATTTTATTGATCTTTTCGTCCTTGTCGCTGTGGCTGGGCGAGGCCGGGGTGGAGCGCAAGGCGGTGACTTTTTTCAGCTGGGCCGCGCTGGGCTATTCCTTCAAGTTTGTCTGGGCGCCGCTGGTCGACCGGCTGCCCCTGCCGCTGCTGTCGGCCCGACTGGGCCGGCGCCGCGCCTGGATGCTGCTGGCGCAACTGGGGGTGGTGCTGGCGATTTTGGGCATGGCCAGCACCGATCCTTCAGCCGGTGCGGACGCGCTCACCCGGATGGCGCTGTTTGCGGTACTTTTGGGCTTTGCCTCGGCCACGCAAGACATCGTGATCGACGCTTATCGCATCGAGATTGCTGCGCCCGAGCAGCAGGGCTTGTTGTCATCGGCCTACATTGCGGGCTACCGTCTTGGCATGATCGCCGCCGGCGCAGGCGCTTTGTATTTAGCCACTTACTGGGGCTCCAGCAAGGGCGCCTATGTCTACAGCGCCTGGCAGTGGACCTACGTCGTGATGGCCGCCACCATGCTGGTGGGCATGCTCACCACGCTGGTGACCCGCGAGCCTGCGGCCAGCGCGCAGGCCGAACGACAGCCGTCGAGCGAGCACCTGCGTTTGCTGGCCGTTTTTTTGGCCAGCGTGCTGGCCTTTGTGGGCGTGTTCTGGCTGTGGGGCGATCTATGGGGGGCGGTCAAGATCGGCCCGCTGCTGGGCTTGCTGCTGGAAGCGGTGCGCATGGCGCTGTCGCTGGCCGCGGCGTTCGCAGTGGGGGCGACGCTGGTCAAGCTGGGGCTGGCCAGCGCCAAGCAGGCGCATGACACGTGGGTGATGCCGGCACTCGATTTTTTCAGGCGCTATGGCGCACGGACTGCTTGGCTGCTCCTGGCCCTGGTGGGGCTGTACCGCATCTCCGACATTGTGCTGGGCGTGATCTCCAACGTGTTCTACCAAGACCTGGGCTTTTCCAAGGTGGAGATTGCCAATGCGGTCAAGACTTTTGGCGTGGTGGTCAGCATCGTGGGCGGCTTTTGGGGCGGGCTACTGGCTGCGCGACTGGGTGTGATGCGCTCCTTGTTTTGGGGCGCGGTGTTATCGGCACTGACCAATCTGGGTTTTGTCTGGCTGGCGCAGGCCGGCCACCATGTGCTGGGTTTGTATGCGGTGGTGGCGGCAGACAATCTGGCCGCCGGCTTTGCCAGCGCCGCCTTCGTGGCATTTTTGTCGAGTTTGACCCATGTCTCATTCACCGCTGTTCAGTACGCCATCTTCAGCTCGCTCATGACCCTGCTGCCCAAAACCCTTGGCGGTTACTCGGGCGCCATGGTCGATGCGCTAGGCTATCCGTGGTTCTTCGTGCTGACCACGCTCATGGGTTTGCCGGTGCTCGTGCTGGTGGCCTGGGCCAGCCGGCGTCTGGCCCCGCAGGCCTGAGCGATGCCTCTGGCGTGGGCCGGGTCTTCACACATCTTTACCTCGGCCTCAAGCGCCATTGACCCGTTCTGGACACATTAGCCCCATGACACGATTGCTGCTGATCGACGACGATGCCCGCCTGGCAGCCATGGTGACCGACTACCTGCGCCAAAGCGGCTGGACCGTGGCCCATGCGGCCACTGGCGCTGACGGCATGCGGGCCTTGGTGGACGAGGCGCCCGAGTTGGTCATCCTGGATCTGATGCTGCCCGACGCCGATGGGCTGGACCTGTGCCGGCGCATCAAGGCCGAGTCGAGCGCGGCGGTGCTGATGCTCACCGCTAAGGGCGACCCGCTCGACCGGGTGGTGGGCCTGGAGATCGGCGCCGATGATTATTTGCCCAAACCCTTCGAGCCGCGCGAGTTGCTGGCGCGCATACGCGCGGTCTTGCGGCGCGGCCAGCCTGGCGGCGGCGGGACCGCCACCGTTGTGCGCCCGCCGCTGCGCTTTGGCTCGCTAGAAATCGACCGCGAGGCACGCAGCGTCAACGTGGCTGGCCGTGGCTGCGAGCTCACCTCCTATCAGTTTGACCTGCTGATGGTGATGGCCGAACGGGCAGGCCGGGTGCTCACCCGCGATCAGATCATGGAGGCGGTGCGCGGCCGCGAACTCGAAGCCTTTGACCGCTCCATCGATGTGCACATGGGCCGCATACGCCAGGCCATTGAAGCCGACCCCAAGGTACCCCGGCGCATCCTGACGGTGCGCGGCGTGGGCTATGTGTTTGCCAAGCAGCAGGATTGAGCCATGAGCGCTCTGGGCTCGCGCCTGTACCTGCGCATCTGGCTGGCGGTGGTGGCGGCGGTGGTGCTGCTCACCCTGGCGGTGGCTTGGGCCTGGCGCGCTTCGCGCGAGGCCTCGGCACCGGAGCCGCCGACGCGCGAGATTGTGCTGCGCAACCAGGCCGGCGAGGTGATCGCGCGCGCACAGTCCGCGCCCCAGCGCAGGCCCGGCCAGCCCCTGGTCTACGAGCTCACCACGGTCGATGGGCAGCAATGGCAGCTCGAGATGTCGCGGCCGCCTCGGCCAGCCGGGCCGCCGCGTGAAGGTCCGCCGCACGATCGTCCCCCATACGCTGGACCGCCTCACGACCGCCCACCCCACGGCGGTCCGCCACACCGGGGGCCGCCCGAGCGCGGCCTGCTGGATTTTTGGCCCCTGCGCGGACCGCTGGGTTTTTTCTGGCTGTTACCCATAGTGGCGGTGGCAGTGGCCCTGGGGGCTTATCCGGTGATTCGGCGCCTGACCAAACGGCTGGAGGCACTGCAGGCCGGCGTCGAGCGCTGGGGCCAGGGCGATCTGAGCACAAGAGTTCAAGTCGAAGGCAAGGACGAGGTGGCTTTTCTGGCCGAGCGCTTCAACCAGGCGGCTGAACGCATTGAGCAACTGCTGGGCTCGCACAAGACACTTCTGGCCAATGCCTCGCATGAGCTGCGCTCGCCGCTGGCACGCATACGCATGAGCCTGGAACTGCTCGGCCAGGATGGGCCGGCAGCCCAGCGCGAGGAGATCGGCCGCAGCATCCGCGAGCTCGATCAACTCATCGATGAGATCTTGCTGGCCAGCCGGCTCGATCGGCAAGGTGATGCTGAACCTTTTGAAGAAGTGGACCTGATGGGGCTGGCCGCCGAAGAATGCGCCCGCAGCGGCGCGCAGCTGCAAATTGAGCCGGCCGATGTCGGCCAGGGCATGCTGCTGCAGGGCTCGCCCCGCCTGCTACGCCGGCTACTGCGCAATTTGCTGGAAAACGCCCAGCGCCACGGCAAGGGCGAGGTAACGGCATCGATAGAGCGCCAGGGTAGGCAGTGGGTGCTTCGCGTGCGCGACCACGGCCCCGGGGTGCCGCCGGCCGAGCGCGAGCGCATCTTTGAGCCCTTCTACCGCCTGAGCGGCCGCAGCGAGCAGTCTGGCGGCGCAGGCCTGGGCCTGGCCCTGGTCAAAACCATCGCCGAGCGGCATGGCGGCAGCGTCTCTTGTGAGGAGGCCTTGGGCGGCGGCGCCATGTTCGTGGTCCACCTGGCTCGTTCGGTCTAAGGCGCTCGGGCTAGGAATCGGGGGCCGAAAGCGCCGCCTCGGGCCTGCACCAGTGCCAATACCTCGCGGCGCCGCATGACCGACAATGGCATTTTTGCCCGCCTGCCCCGCTACGGGACGGGCCTGTCCATTTTTAGCCTACCGTGCATTCCGACGATCAAGACATACCCATGACGCGCACCGAGTTGCGCGCCAGCCTGTCGCTGTCGGCTGTCTTCAGCATGCGCATGCTGGGACTGTTTCTGGTTTTGCCGGTGTTTGCGCTGGAGGCCGCGCGCCTGCCCGGTGGCGATGATCCAGCCCGGGTGGGGCTGGCCATGGGCATCTATGGCCTGACCCAGGGCCTGCTGCAGATTCCCTTTGGCATGGCCAGCGACCGCTACGGGCGCAAGCGGGTGATCGTGATCGGCCTGATCGTGTTCGCCCTGGGCAGCTTCATCGCCATGGCTGCGACCAGCCTCGCCGGTCTCACCCTGGGCCGGGCGATACAGGGGGCAGGCGCCATTTCGGCGGCGGTGACTGCCTTGCTGGCCGACCAGACCCGCGACGAGGTGCGCACCAAGGCCATGACCCTGCTGGGGGTGAGCATCGGTTTTATGTTCGCGCTCTCGCTGATCATCGCGCCCCTGCTCAACGCCCACATCGGCCTGCCGGGCCTGTTCGCCCTGACCGGGGTGATGGCCCTGTCGGGCATTGCGGTGGTGCTCAAGCTCACCCCGCCCGAGCCGGCGCAGATCGAGGCGCGGCAAAAAGGGCGGCTGCAGGTGGTGCTGGCCGACGCCCAGTTGATGCGCCTGAACCTGGGCGTGTTCACCCTGCATGCGGTGCAGCTGGCCATGTGGGTGGCCCTGCCGGCCATGCTGGTGCAAGCCGGCCTGGCCAAGGACGATCACTGGCAGGTCTATCTGCCGACCGTGCTGGCCTCGTTTTTTGTGCTGCGCGGCACGCTCTACCCGCTCGAGCGCCGCGGCTACCTGCGGGCGGTGTTTCTCGCCTCGGTCGGCCTGATCGCTCTGGTGCAAGTAGGCCTGCTGTGGTCGACCGCGCCCAGCCTGGCGTTTCTGACCGGGCTGCTGTTTGTCTTTTTCTGCGGCTTCAACATCCTCGAATCCTGCCAGCCCAGCATGGCCTCGCGGGCGGCGCCCGCGCACGCACGCGGCACCGCACTCGGGGTTTTCAATACTTTGCAGTCCCTGGGTTTCTTTATCGGCGGCGCTCTGGGAGGATGGCTGCTGCGCACTCAAGGCCCGCAAGGCGTGTTTGCCGCCTGCAGCGCCCTGATGCTGCTGTGGCTGGCCGCCGCCTGGCCCATGCGCGCGCCGGCCCGCTCCGGGCGCGGCGCCGGTGCGGCGAGCAGCGCAGCCCGTTAAACTTGAGCCAACAGGAGATTCGCCATGGCATCGGTCAATAAAGTCATCATCGTCGGCAACCTCGGCCGCGACCCGGAAGTGCGCACCTTCCCCAGCGGCGACCGGGTGGCCAATGTCACCCTCGCCACCACCGACAAGTGGAAAGACAAACAAACCGGCGAGGCCAAGGAAGCCACCGAATGGCACCGGGTGGTGTTCAACGGCCGCCTGGCCGACATCGCGGCCGAATACCTGCGCAAAGGCGCGCAGATTTATGTGGAAGGCAGCTTGCGCACCCGCAAGTGGACCGACGCACAAGGCCAGGAAAAATACACCACCGAGATCCGCGCCGACCAAATGCAAATGCTCGGCCGCCGTGAAGGCATGGGCGGACCCGGCGGCGGCGAAGAAGGCGGCGGCTACAGCCGCCCCGCCCCGGCCGCCCGTGCTGCCGGCGCAGCGCCTGCGAGCGCACCGGCCAAGAGCAGCGGCTTTAACGATATGGACGACGATATTCCGTTTTAAGACTCGCCCTTCGAGCCTTGCAGCTTGATCCAGCCACCCAGCCCGCTTTACGCGGGCTTTTTTGCGGCCTGCGCACGCTGAGGCTCAAAGGCAGAGCGCGGGCTTTTTGACTTACTAAGTAAGTCATCTTAAGATCGAGAGCGGCATTCTGAGTGGAGTTAGCCATGTCAACCATCCTTGTCTCATCCAAAGGCCAGATCGTCCTGCCGGCCGCGCTCAGGCGCAGACTGGGAATGGGGGCTGGCGCCAAAATCGAAGTGCTTGAGGAATCCGACGGCCTGAAGCTGCGGCTCGTGCGGGCGGTCACCCACACCGATGTGAGCGCCCTGGCCGGCATGGTCCAGGCGAAAGCTCGCGGCGCTCCACGCCGGCTGGAGGACTTCGATCCAGCCTCCCTCCTCAAACGCCCTGCCAGGGGAAAGCCTTGAAGGCCCTGGACACGAATGTGCTGGCCCGATTCTTCGTTGACGATCCCGACGACGCGCAGGCCGCCAAGCAGCGGCCTGCAGCAATTGCGGCACTGTCACAGCGCTCATTTGTTTCAGTGACCGTGCTGCTGGAGTTGGAATGGGTACTGAGGGGTTTCTATACCCTGCCACGCAAAGATGTGTCTCGTGTCCTACGCGCATTGGCGGGCATAGAGCACATCACCCTCGAAGACCGCGCTGCGGTTCTGGCCGCACTGGACGGCTTCGACCAAGGTCTGGATTTCGCCGATGCACTGCACCTGAGCCGCAGTGCGCGTGCCGCCTCCTTCACGACCTTCGACCAAGGCTTGGCAAAACGGGCAAAGCGCCTGAGCTTGGTACCACCCGTAGAGTTGCTGGCCTAAGCTTGCGCAGGGCCTGGCCGCTGAACACCTCTCGGTGGCTCGGGCCGGGCCGGCTGCTGCACCGGCTTGCCGCAGCCCATGCATGAGAAAAGTCTGACGGTAGCGGGTCTTGGATGGCCAGCCGCGACATCCTGACTCTGGTGCAACACAGCGGCTGAGCGACCGCCCTTAGGGGCTGGGCCGCTTGGCCAGTAGTAGGCCTATCCCTAGCGCCACCATGGCGCCGCCCGAGGCCCGGCGCAGGCGCAGCAGGTGCCTGGGGCGGGTGCTGGCCCTGCGCACCCGCTCTGCGGCCAGGGCAACGAGCACGTCCACGCCGGTGTTCAGTGCCACCGAAACCAGCCCCAGCACGATGAACTGAAGGCTCACGCTGCCCGCCTCTGGCCGCACGAACTGCGGAATGAAGGCCAGGAAAAGGCCGCAGTCTTGGGGTTGAGCGCTTCAACCCACACGCCCTCACGAAAGGCGCGGCGCGCACCCAATGCCTGGGAGGCCAGGCCATTTGTCGCTTCCAAGGCTGTCGGTTGGACCGCGCTGCGCCAGGTGCGCACGCCCAGCCACACCAAGTAGATAGCGCCCAGGTACTTGAGCACGGTAAAGAGCTCGCTGCTGGCCATCACCAGCGCCGAGACCCCCAGCGCGCCGGCCAGTACATGAACGAGCCCGCCCAGGCCCGTGCCCAAGCTGGAGGCAACGCCTTCAGCCCTGCCGCCGGCCAGCGTTCGGGCTGCCACATAAAAAATGCCAGGCCCCGGCGTGAGGGCCAGCACCAGGGCCATGCTCAGAAAAAGCGCGAAGGCGGCAGGCTCCACCACGGGATTCATTCCTGGGTGGGGGCCAAGGGAGCGGGTGATGCTCTTGCAGCCGGCTCCTGCACCGGCTTGCCGCAGCCCATGCACAGTCCGCTGTCCTCATCGACCATGCACACGCCCACGCATGGGTAAAGCTCCTCGTCTTCGGTGCTCATGCGGCTTGCAGGCTCTGGAAGGCCTCGGGAGTCAGCGCATCACAGGCGTCGATCACGCCGCCGCCAAGGCAGACCTCGCCGTCGTAGAGCACGGCCGACTGACCGGGTGTGACCGCCCATTGGGCCTGGCTGAAGTGGAGCGCGCAGGTAGCCTTGCTGCTTTGCAGTACCTCGCAGGGCGCGTCGGCCTGGCGGTAGCGGGTCTTGGCCGCCATGGCACCCAGGCGCGGCGCCTGGCCGGCCACCCAGCTGCAGTCCTGCGCATGCAGGCGCTGCGAGAGCAGCCAGGGGTGGTCGTGGCCCTGCACCACCCACAAGGTGTTGTGGGCCATGTCCTTGCGCGCCACGAACCAAGGTTCGTGTTCACCGGCGCCGCGCAGGCCCTGGGCCTGCAGCGCCTTGAGCTGCGCGCCCTTGGCCTTGACCCCGCCTATCCCTAAGCCCTGGCGTTGGCCCAGGGTGTAAAAACTCAGGCCCACATGCTCGCCGATGGTGCGGCCGCTGTCGTTCTTGATCGGACCGGGCAGCTTGGCGATATAGCGGTTGAGAAATTCACGGAAGGGCCGCTCGCCAATGAAGCAGATGCCGGTCGAATCCTTCTTCTTCGCGTTGGGCAGGCCGATCTCGTCGGCAATGCGCCGCACCTCGGTCTTGTGCAGCTCACCCACTGGGAACAAAGTCTTGGCCAGCTGCGCCTGGCTCAGGCGGTGCAGAAAGTAACTCTGGTCTTTGCCCGGATCCAGGCCCTTGAGCAGCTCATGCAGGCCGGTGGCTGGGTTCAGGCGCACGCGGGCGTAATGGCCTGTGGCAATTTTTTCTGCACCCAGACGCATGGCGTGGTCCAGAAAGGCCTTGAATTTGATCTCGGCGTTGCACAGGATGTCGGGGTTGGGGGTGCGGCCGGCCTGGTACTCGCGCAGGAACTCGGCAAACACGCGGTCCTTGTAGTCGGCCGCGAAGTTGACATGCTCGATCTCGATGCCGATCACATCGGCCACCGCCGCGGCATCCACAAAGTCGATGTTGGACGAGCAGTACTCGCTGCCGTCGTCGTCTTCCCAGTTCTTCATGAAGATGCCGACCACCTCATGACCGGCCTGCTTGAGCAGATGGGCGGTGACGGCCGAATCCACCCCGCCACTGAGGCCGACCACCACACGCATTTTTTTCACGGCTGCCATGGGGACGATTATCCGGCTTGTGGGCTTGAGGCGGACGCGTCATCAAGGCGACTGCCCAAGGGGATTGCTTCAGGCTGTAAGCTCGCACTGCGGCGCAGGCTGCATCATGGATCCCCACCCACACCCCATGTCCGACATCCAGAAAACCGCCCGCTTCGGCGCCATCGCCATCGCTGCCGTGTGGCTGGTCATCGCCGGGGTTTTGTACCTAGGCTTTGAATATGTGGAGCGCAGCCGGCAGGCCAAGCTGCAGCCTTACACCCGGGGCTCGGGCGAGTTGGTGCTACCGCGGCAGCGGGACGGGCATTTTTATGTGCAGGGCGAGGTCAATCGCCAGCCGGTGAGGTTTTTGGTAGACACCGGAGCCAGCCATGTGGCGGTCAGTCATGCCCTGGCCGAGCAAGCCGGTCTGCCGGCGGGCACTGCCATCACGCTGAACACCGCCAATGGACAACGACCTGGCCAGCTGGTGCGCGGCGTGCCGGTGCGGGCGGGCGACCTGGTGCTCAACGATGCCAGCGTGAGCGTAGGCCTGAGCGGCATGGCGCCCGATCAGGCGCTGCTCGGGCAATCATTTTTGAAGCAGTTTGACGTCGAGATCAGCCGCGAGGCGATGGTGCTGCGCCGGCGGCCTTGACCCCGCGCCCGTTCACTGGGCGTCGATCAAGGCCTTGATATTGATCAAGGTCAGTTCATTGTCGTCCGGCTGGCCTATGGTGCGGCCCGATGAGTAGGGGAAGTTGTTGTCATTGACCACCACGATGTGTTGGGCATCGACCAAAGTCATCCCCTCTGGGCCCAGGTGGGGGAGCACAAATGTGGCTTCGTTGGGCCCGGCTTTGGCCAATCTGTTGGGGTTGCTGATTTTGGTCAGGTCGATGTAGGCCACCTTTTTGACAAAGCCGTCGGCATCGGTCTGGGACATATCGATTTTGTAGATGCGCTTAAACCGGGCCGGCCGGGTAAAGCAGTCGGTGCGAGGCGCATCCGGGCAGGCGGGTGCGGCACCCTCAGTCATGTCGTCGCGCTCGATCACGAGACCGGTGTGGGCACCGATCATCTGAAAATCTGCGGCCACATTGCCGCTCGCCTCGAACTTGTATTTCCACTGGCGCTCGGTATAGCGCAGGCTGGCAACATCGATATGCAAGATCCGGGTGTAGGGTCTGCCGCCATGCGACTCAGGCGCTTTGGCTTGAGCGTCCCACAGGGGCCACTCGAACATGGGGTAGACGCTTTTGCCGTCTATGGATTTGGCCATGGGCTCAAAGCCCCCGGAGCGCCGCGCCTCAAAGACAGCTTCGGCCGGATAGTTGGCTGCGATGCGGCCATTGAGGTAATGGTCGGGGCTTCTGAAAGCTTTACCAGCGACCACCGTGTCAATAAAGCCGAGCACCTTGCCTTGCGGCGTCGTGCGCAACACATAGGGGCCAAACTCATCACCTATCCACCACTCGTCGCCCACCACTTGGATGGACTCGGGGTCGAAGTCCGCGCCGGTCAGGTAGCGCTCTTTGGTGTTTTCATTGGCAATGACAAAGGGAAGGCTGCGGTCGGGGTCATGCAAAAAGGTGCTTCGCTCCAACTCGACCTTGCCGCTGCTCCAGTCCACCTTGGCGGTGTGCACCATCAGCAATGCATCGTGGGAGTTGATTTTGTTGCCAAAGCCGTTGTCGGTGAGCAGCAAAAATCGGCTTTGCCCCAGGGAGACGATGCCGGAAAAACCTTGCACCGACTGCCCGGTGATGGGCAGCGAGCCTCCTGAGAGCCGCGGAAATTTGGGGTCACCGACGAAGGTCACGCCGGGCAGGCTTTTGATGGAGTCCGTGCGCTGGCGATTGCCCGCGGTGAACTTGCCGGCGGTAGCAAACAAGGGGCCCGCATTCGCGGGTGCTGCCACGGTGGTGGAGGCTGGCACCAAGGCATGACCGGCCAGCACGGCGGGCACCTCGGTTTGTGCAAACAAGTTTTGATGGCTCACGGCCAGCATCAAAGCGATGGTGGCTGCAGCGCTGCGCAGGTGTGTGAAGCGGTTCATCTTGAAGGTGCTCACAAAAGTTAGAGGAGGGGCTGCTCAGCGCAGTTAGCGCTTGGGGATCGTCTGTGACGGGGAGCCAGTTGGAGCTGGGCTGGCTTGCCGAGGCCCATCCCCCGGGCTTACCAATCGGACCACGTAATAGCTCGGGCAGGCGTAACGGGCGATGTCATGCGCATGGAGCGGAAACGAGCCGCAGTTGGACCAGCGCCGAAGCGGAGAATGGTAGATGCCGCACTGGTAACGATCGTCGCCGATAGGCTCGAGAAAGGCGCAACGCTTGTTCATACAGCAGTTGCCGCACTGAACGCAGGAGCCTGCGATCTCGGCCGGCACCTTGTCTTGGCGGCCCATCACATCTTCGAAGTAGTGCCGAGCCGGCCCTTCGGCCAGGGCGGCAATATGCACGCGCATGCGACGAATGAAACCCAAGTAATCACGCAGGTACTTCAAGCGCCCGAACAACAAGCTGGCTCCCAAGGGCGCCAGCGGCAACATCACCGTGAGCAAAGCCAGATATCCCGAAGCCAGCCAGGGGGCCAGGCGGCCGGGCCAGCGGCTTAACGCGGCTACCGGGGTGCTGGGCATGATCGCTGCAGGCCGGTCGTGCGGCTGAAAGCCGGAGGGGTGAGGAGATCCACCCGAAGATTATTCGGCCGTCACATTAATTCTTCGTGACAGCAGGCAAGGCCCGGACGCGCACGGCTGGACCAGCGACGCCGCCCGGGCCGGCAATCAGCGGCCGATCAGGTAAACGCTGGGGTCGGTGGTGATCAAATCCATAGGCTGGCGCCGCCCGGCCAGATGGTCTTCCATGCAGCACAGCAGCAGCGGGCTGCGGTGACGGTCCTGGCTGGCGCGGATGTCTTCGGGGCTCATCCAGAGGGTGCGAACGATGCCTTCGTCGAGCGCGCGCTCGCTGTGCAGCGGGCCGAGCTCGCCGCAAAAGGCAAAGCGCAGGTAGGTGATGTCTTCGGTAGACCCGCCGGCAAGGGGCCGCTCAAAGCGCGAAAGGTAGATGCCCACCAGCGCGGTCGGCACGAAGCTGTGGGCGGTTTCCTCCAGCGCCTCGCGGGCGCAAGCCTCGATCGGGCTTTCCCCCGGATCGAGATGGCCGGCTGGGTTGTTGAGCTTCAGTCCGTCGCGGGTGAGCTCCTCCACCAACATGAACTGGCTGCGGCCACCGAGCTTGCGCTCAATGATGGCGGCAACGGTGACACTGGGTTTCCAACGCTCTTGCATGGCCGGGGATTATCAGGGGAAGCCGCATTGGATGGCTGCCGCATCGCGCCGGGGCGGCGCTCTTACCTACTTTAGGCAGGCCAGTGACTATGTGGGAGCTGCGCCCTCGCAGCGATGGGGCTGTGGATCAGGCGCCGCAGCCCCATTGAAGGCCGCATCGCGTCGGGGCGGCGCTCCGACCTGCTCAGCAAGAAGGTGGGGAAGCCGCATCTTTGCGGCCTTGCCCCTTATTTCTTATCGCGCAGCTCGCGCCGCAGGATCTTGCCGACCGGGGTCTTGGGCAGATCGGTGCGAAATTCCACCACCTTGGGCTGCTTGTAGCCGGTGAGGTTGGCGCGGCAGTGTTCGCGCACCTGCTCTTCGGTCAGCGCCGGGTCTTTTTTGACGATGACCAGCTTGACTGCCTCGCCCTGCTT
>Ga0078894_10001736_pt1 | contig 16335 bp, 14 predicted proteins | sample LauGreSu1BDMLBSD_2_FD_67506 | JGI IMG/M metagenome (GOLD analysis project Ga0078894, IMG submission 67506) | Freshwater lake microbial communities from Lake Michigan, USA - Su13.BD.MLB.SD (version 4) (version 4) | ecosystem: Environmental > Aquatic > Freshwater > Lake | place: Lake Michigan... | reverse complement strand
GCCCTGCTCTCCTCGGAATATCTCTGGCGTCTGCCGGCGGATCAGGTGCGCCGCTTCCGTCAGGACTTTGAAGCTCTGGGCGTGGATGACTTCCGTGTCATCGCCTATGTGCGGCAACCGGTCTCGGCCTATGCCTCCTTCCTGCAGCAGTGGCTGCGGTTGTCCACGGATCTGGAGCGCTACAACCCGCTTCGGTGGCACTACCAACCCCGCCAGCACCTGGAAACGTGGGAGGCCGTCTTCGGTGACGCCTTGGTGGTGCGCCCGTTCGAGCGCGACCAGCTCCAGGGCGGATCCGTGGTTCAGGACTGCTTTGCGCAGTTGAGTGCCTGGCTGGACCGTCCGGTGCAGGGGGAGGAGGTGAGCGGCGTCAATGAGGCCCTGAGCACCGAGGAGTTGTTTCTCGTGCAGGATCTGTTGCGTTCACTGCCGCTGGCATCCCTGCAGGATCCGCAGTGGCCGTTCCGAATGGCTCGTTTTCGCCGCTTGCTGTCCCAGGCGGCCCCTCCCCTCGACTGCCGGCCGGTGCGTCTGCAGCCCTGGGTGCGCGACCAGGTGTGGCAGCGGCACCAGCAGGACCTGGACTGGCTGGAGCAGCGCCACGGTGTGGTCTTTCCTGCTCCCGCTGAGCTGTCGTCGGCAACGGCCGCTCCCCCGGAGCAGACGACGGGATTCCGGTTGGACCAGCTGCTCTGCCCTCCCGAGGATTCCGCTCGCACCCTGGCCCTGATGCGTCAGCAGCTGATCGCCGTGCTCGCGGAGGGGGTCTGAGCCGTGCCTGGACGCACCGTTCATCCACTGGATCGTCGTCGCATCTCTCTGGCGCTCGGTCTGAGCCTGGCGCTGAGCATTCAGGTGTCACCGGTCCTGGCGGCTGGCGGCCCATCGGCGGGGCTCTGCCGCGAGGCCCTGCAACCCCGCAGCAGCCTCTCGAATTACCGCCGGGTGCTGCGCAGCCTGCAGTCCGGCCGGCGGCCGGCCGCCATCAGCGACTACCGCTGTTTCAGTGATGGAGCGATCCCTGCTGCGGGTCTGACCTCGCAGCAGGGGTATGCCCAGGTGATCCGCCAGGGCTTCCACAGCCAGGTGCTCTACGACGCCCTCGAGGATCGCTTCCGGACGATCCTGGCCCGGGATCAGCAGGAGGGCTTCAAGCGGCGATCGGTGCTCGGCTGGGCGGGTGGCTATGCCTCGGAGGCGGCCCTGATCGCCTACGAGCGCACCGGCGACCAGCGTTTCCTCGAGCTGTTTGTGCGCTACTTCGATGCGGTGCTGGAGCGCCGGGATGATCGGCTGAATCGTTTCGATGACTATCACCAACGGGTGATGAAGGCCTGGGGATCAAGCCGCATCGATCCGAACCGCTGGATCGCCCTGATCACTCAGAACGCCCACATGCTGGGCCCGGCCACCCGCTTTGCCGTGCTTGTGCACGAGCGCCCCGCCCTGGCCCGCTGGCAGAGCACCGCCGAGCGGTATGTGCGGGCCAGCGAGGACACCTTGGCCGAGTTTGAGGACGACTGGCAGCAGCATCCGCTGGCACCGCCGGATAGCCGCTGGTATTTGCGGCCGCCGAATCGGGAGGCGGAGGCCACGAACCGCGTGCACATTGTTGGCCGTGTGTGGCTGAACCTGGCGCGCCTGCGTGCTGACGCCCGCTACAGCGAACGGGTGACAGCCCTGATCCGGATCTTCGAGCAAGGGGTGGAACGGGAGCCGGATGGCAGCGTGCACTGGAACTACTTCCCCTACTTCGCCACCGCCGAGATGCAGCGCTACCCCAACGGTCAGGATCTCTCGGAACCGGTGTGGAAAGGGGCGCTGACGGTGCCCTTCCTGCTGGAGGCCAGTGCCGCTGGCTATCCGCTGCCGCCCGAGCTGCTGCAGGCCATTGCCCGCTCGCTGGAGGAGGTGGTGCTGGGTGGGGGCGATCTGCAGCGCAATCTCTCCCCCAGGGGATCGCGGGCGATCGATGCGCAGCGGGATGCCGAGAAGATCGGCATGTTGCAGGCGCTCACCGGTGTGCTGGCCTATGGCGCCCTGCGGCCCGCGATTGTGAGCCGTCTGATGGATCTGGTGGCAACGCGGCCGGATCTGTTTCCCGGCGGTTGGCTCGGCTCGGATGCGGGTCTGATGGGCTACGCCGCGCTGCTTCCCCGTCCAGCCCATCCATGAGCCGGCGGCGTCTTGGTGTTCTGTTGGCCACGCTTGCGGTGTTGTCGGCCGCCTGTCAGCGCCAGTCTTCGCTGCAGCCCCCCAGGCCTGCGGCGGTGGTCAGCTGCGAGCAGGTGCTTGCAGCTGATGCGGTGTATCACCATTATCACGTGGCTGTGCGTGCACTGGCCAAGGGGCAGGAGCCAGAGGGGATTCCTGGCTTGCGCTGCTTCCTCGGTGAGGATGCCGTTCAGCGTCTTCAACCTCGGCAGGCCTATCGGCAGCTGGTTGGCAACACCTTTGATGCCGACATCCTGTACGCGGCCCTCAGGAAACGATTCGACAAGACCCTGGCTCAGGATCGCCGGCTGGGCTTGAAGCGTGATGCGGGCCTGGCCTGGCCTGGCGCTTATCTCAGTGAAGCTGCTCTTGTGGCTTATCGCAAGACTGGGCAGCAGCGATTCCTGGATCTCTTCGTTCATTATTTCGATGCAGTCCTGCAGCGACGTGATGATCGCCTGGGCCGCTTTGACAGCGAGCACAAGCGTGTGATGCCCGCTTGGGGATCGGTGAATATCGGCAAGACGCGCTGGATCGCCCATGTGACCCATAACGCCCGCATTGTTTACCCTGCAACGGAATTCGCCAGACTGGTGCTGCAAGATGCGTCGTTGCAGCAGCCAGCGCTGCTGCAGTATCGAGCCAAAGCGGAGGAGTATATCGCCGCCAGTCGTGAAACACTCGATGCCTTTGAGGATGATCTTGTGGCGGTGCCGGGGCAGGCTGGCTTGCGTTGGTATCGGCGTCCACTCGAGACCAACTTTGAGGCGACCAACCATCTGCACGTTGTCGGTACAGCCTGGCTGAATCTCGCCCTGCTCACGGGAGAGCCGCGCTACAAGAGCCATGTTGAGGAGCTGATCACGGTGTTTCTCAAGGGCGTCAGGCGTGAGCCGGATGGCTTGGTGTCCTGGAATTATTTTCCATTTTTTGCTGAGAGCGAAAGGCGAGTTTATCCCAATGGCCAGGAGTATTCAGAGCCGGTCTGGAAGGCTGTGCTCACCGTCCCATTTCTGGTGCGGGCTGCTGAGCATGGCTATCGCCTGCCAGCTTGGTTCATGACGGCGATCGGCCGTACATTCAGCCGCCAAGTGCTGCAGGGTGACCAGCTCTGGCGCAACCTTGCGCGCCAGCAATCACGCGTTGTGGACCTCAAGCGGGATCGCAGCAAGCGCGGCATGCTCAAGAACACGATGGCGCTCTCTGAGTTGGGTGATCTTGAGCCTGAACTCGCGCCCAGGTTGGCTGCTCTGGTCGCCAGTCGACCTGATCTTTTCCCCCTTGGCTGGCTCTCGTCTCCGCCAGGGCTCCTTGGCTACGCTTATTATCTTGAGGCATCTTCATCTCGCGCGTTTGTGATGCCATCACGATCGCCCGTGATCTCCAGCTCCACGCCTTAGTTCCTGCTTGGCGTCAGCGCCGTACACAGCAGGTTTGTCTGGTTGGTTTGATCTGGCCAGGTCGTGATTCGTTTGAATTGCCCGTTTGGCACAGTGTTGTGCTGAGTCCCGGCTAGAGTGTTCTTAATGGTCGGGCTGCGTTCGAGCTGGTGTCTCAGGGATTTCTCGCCGGCCTCAACGACGCCCAGCGCAAGGCGGTGGATCACCACCAGGGGCCATTGCTGGTGGTGGCCGGTGCCGGCAGCGGCAAGACCCGGGCGCTCACCCATCGCATCGCCCATCTGATCGGGCATCACGGTGTGGACCCCGGCGAGCTGCTGGCGGTGACCTTCACCAACAAGGCCGCCCGGGAAATGAAGGAGCGGCTGGAGCTGCTGCTGGCTCAGAAGCTGGCGCAGAGTCAGTTCGGTCAGCCCTGGAGCACCCTGCCGGCGCTGGAGCAGCGCCAAATGCGCTCACGCATTTACCGGGAGGTGATCAAGGAGCTCTGGATCGGTACGTTCCACGCCCTGTTCGCACGGCTGCTGCGGTTTGACATCGATAAGTTCCGTGATCCCGAAGGGCTCAGCTGGACGCGTCAGTTCTCGATCTACGACGAGAGCGACACCCAGAGCCTGGTGAAGGAGATCGTGACCCAGGAGCTGGGCCTCGATCCCAAGCGCTTCGAGCCCAAGAAGGTGCGCTGGGCCATCAGCAGCGCCAAGAACCAGGGCTGGATGCCAGAAGAGCTGGAAGCCGATGCCGGTGGCCAGCGCGGCAAGCTGATGGCGGAGACCTACCGGCGGTATCGGCGAGCCCTGGCCGCCAATAACGCGCTTGACTTCGACGATCTGCTGTTGCTGCCGGTGCAACTCCTGCGCCAGAACGATCAGATCCGCAACTACTGGCACCGGCGCTTTCGGCACGTGCTGGTGGATGAGTATCAGGACACCAACCGCACCCAGTACGACCTGATCAAGCTGCTCGTCACCGACGGCCGTGATCCGGAGACCTATGACGACTGGAGCGGCCGTTCGGTGTTCGTGGTGGGTGATGCCGACCAGAGCATCTACAGCTTCCGCGCCGCCGATTTCACGATCCTGATGGGCTTTCAGGACGACTTCGGCGACGGCGCCCCCGACGACGCCACCCGCACGATGGTGAAGCTGGAGGAGAACTATCGCTCCACCGCCACGATCCTGGAGGCCGCCAATGCCCTGATCGCCAACAACAGCGAACGCATCGACAAGGTGCTGCGGCCCACCCGCGGCGAGGGTGAGCTGATCACCCTCACCCGCTGCGACGATGAGATCGCCGAGGCCGAGGCGGTGGTGCATCGCATGCGCATGCTTGATGCCGCCCACCCGGAGTTGCGTTGGGGTGATATGGCCGTGCTGTACCGCACCAATGCCCAGTCGCGGGCGATGGAGGAATCGCTGGTGCGCTGGGGCATTCCCTACATCGTGGTGGGGGGTCTGCGCTTCTACGACCGGCGTGAGATCAAGGATGTCCTCGCTTATCTCAAGTTGCTGGTGAACCCGGCCGACACGGTCAGCCTGTTGCGGGTGCTCAATACCCCCAAGCGCGGCATCGGTAAGACCACGATCGAGCGCCTCACCGATGCGGCCAATCAGCTGGGCATCCCCCTCTGGGAGGTGGTGCGCGATGCCGAGGCGGTGCGTTCCCTGGGCGGCCGCTCCGCCAAGGGGCTGCTGCAGTTCTGTGAGCTGATCAACGACCTGCAGGCCCGTGCCGCCGAGGCGCCGCCCTCGGAGCTGGTGCAGCGGGTGATGGAGCAGAGCGGTTATCTGGCCGAGCTGATCGCCACCGGCACCGATGAAGCGGAAGATCGTCGCCGCAACCTCAACGAGTTGGTGAATGCGGCCCTGCAGTATCAGGAGGAGAACGAAGAGGGTTCGCTCGACGACTTCCTGGCCTCGGCTGCCCTTGCCAGCGACGCCGACAGCAAGGACACCGATCAGGACCGGGTGACGCTGATGACCCTGCACGCCAGTAAGGGTCTGGAGTTTCCGGTGGTGTTTCTGGTGGGGCTGGAGCAGGGCTTGTTCCCCAGCTACCGCTCCCTTGAGGATCCGGCGGCCCTGGAGGAGGAGCGGCGCCTCTGCTACGTGGGCATCACCCGCGCGAAGGAGCGGCTGTTCCTCTCCCACGCCAGTGAGCGGCGCTTGTGGGGCGGCATGCGCGAGCCGGCGGTGCCTTCCGTGTTCCTCTCCGAGCTGCCGGAGGCGCTGGTGCAGGGGGATATCCCCCGCAGCGGCGGCGCCGCCATCCGCCGGGAGAACCGGCTGGAGCGCCTCACGCGGGTGGACCGCGACAGCGGCAGCGCTGGTGACAACCAGCCGGCCAACGCCGTGCGCCGGCGGGCGGCGGGGCCGGGTGCCGGCAAGGCCTGGGCCGTTGGCGACCGCCTGTTGCACAGCTCCTTCGGGGAAGGCAGCGTCACCCATCTGTTCGGCAGCGGCGAGAAGGTCTCAATCGCCGTGAAGTTCGAGGGCATGGGGCCGAAGATCCTTGATCCGCGCCTGGCTCCGATCGAGCCGTTGTGATGGCCACGGTGACGTCATGCCGGCCGTGCCAGGGCTGATGGAGCCCACCGCTCTCGAAGCGCTGCTGGCCCCGGCCCATCGCGCCCTGCTGGCTGCCCTCGTTGCCGCAGGTGCGGATCTGCGCCTGGCCCTGGTGGGCGGCGCCCTGCGGGATCTGTTGCTGCATCGCCTGCACCGGGATCCCCGCCGTGGCATCACCGACCTCGACGTGGTGGTGGAACCACGCTCTGGAGCCGACGGCAGTGGCACCGACGCGCAGCATCCTTCCGCCCATCAGCTGGCGCAGCGACTCCTGGCCCAGCTGGATCCAGCGTTGGTGGTGACCTGCTGCTTTCACGGCGCCTACGGCACGGTGGAGCTGGAGCTGAAGCCAGCCGGGTCTGCGGACCCCGATGGCTCAGAAGCTGCTTTGCTGCTGGATCTGGCCACGGCCCGTTCCGAGGTCTACCCAGCCCCTGCCGAGAACCCGCAGGTGCGCCTCGCGCCCCTGGAGGCCGATCTCGCCCGCCGGGACTTCACGGTGAATGCCATGGCCCTGCTGCTGGAGCCCGATGGCTCGACCGTGCTGCTGGATCCCCACGGTGGTTTGGCCGATCTGCAGGCGCGCCAGCTGCGGCTGCTGCACCCCGACAGCCTGCGGGACGATCCCACCCGGCTGCTGCGGGCGGCCCGCTACGCGGCTCGTCTGGGTTTCAGGCTCGAAGCCTCCGGCCTCGATCAGGCGCAGCGCACCCTGGCCAGCTGGCCCTGGCCCTGGCGGCCGGGAGATCCCTCCGGCCAGGCGCCCCCCGCCCTCGGCACCCGCCTGCGGATGGAGCTGGAGCTGCTGCTGGATCGGGAACCCTGGCCGCAGGCCCTGGAGCTGTTGCAGTGTTGGGGAGGGCTGCGGTTGCTCGATGCTGGCCTTCAGGCCGATACCGGCTGGCTTCGGCGGATGCGCTGGGGAGATCGGGCCGGTCTGCCCCGCATGGTCACGCTGCTCGCCGGCGCGGCCGATCCGCTGGCGCTCGCCGAGCGGCTGCAGCTCCCGCATCGTGATCAGCGGCTGTTGCGGGCCTGGCGGCATCTACAGACGGGGCTTGAGGGTCTGGATCCGGAGGCTTGCCTTGCTTGGTCGCCCTCCACCTGGACCGACTGGCTGGAGCAGTGGCCGCAGGCGGTGGAGGCGGTGCCGCTGGCGCTGGCGGTGGGGGCTGGGCCCCGCAGGCCCCTGCTGGCCTGGTGGCTGCGCTGGCGCTTCCTCGATGCTGGTGTTCAGGCCAGGGACCTGCTGGCGCAGGGATTCACGCCTGGACCGGCGCTGGGGCAGCGGCTGCGGGAGCTGCGCCGCCAGCGGGTCGATCAGCGGCCGGCGCGCGCCAGCCATGGCCGCAGTTGGCGGAGCGCTCGATGACATCCCCGATCACGCCCCAGGGCACGATGCAGCCCTGGCCCACCGTGGGGGTGGTGATCCCGGTGTACAACGACTGGCCAGGCCTGCAGCAGTGCCTGCAGGCCCTGGCCGTCCAGAGCTACCCGGCCGGCCGTTTCAGGGTGCGCGTGGTGGATAACGGCTCCACTGACTGGCCTGCCGTGCCGGAGTTCCCGCTCCCCGTTGAGGTGATTCGCCACAGCCAGCCGGGCTCCTATGGGGCCCGCAACCGTGCCGCGCTCGATTGGTTTGTGGAGGTGCTGGCCTTCACCGATGCCGATTGCCAGCCTGTGCCCGACTGGCTGGAGCAGGGGGTGCTGGCGTTGGGTTCTTCGGGATCGAGCAGTGTGGTGGCGGGCCGGATCGAACTGCAGGCGCTACGGCCGGATCAACCCTCCCTGGCCGAGCAACTTGATCGGATCCTCGGTTTCGACCAGGCCCGCACCGTGCGTCGGGCGGGCTATGGCGTCACCGCCAACCTGTTCGTGGCCCAGGCGCATCTGCAGACCCTGGGTGGATTTTGCAGCCACACACGCTCCGGCGGCGATCGCGAGTTCTGCCAGCGGGCCCGTGCCGCCGGTCTGCTGATCCGCTACGCCCCTGCCAGCGTTGTCTACCATCCCGCGCGGAACTGGCCAGGGCTGGTGGCCAAGCAGCGACGGATCGTCGGCGGCCGTCTCTCGCTGGCGGGTGCCAGCCCGCTGAAACGCCTGCAGGTGCTGGTTCTGTCTCTGCGGCCCTTGCTGTCGGAGAGCTGGCGCGTGCTGCGGGTCGACGCGTTGCCCTTGCTGTTGCGCCTCAAGCTGCTTGGGCGGGTGATGGTGTTGCGCGGGCTCGTGCTGATCGAGTGGTTGCGCTTGCAATGGCCCGGTCAGCAGCCTTCGCGTTGAGGTTGGGTGGGCTGCTGCTGAATCAGCGGTGATGTCAGTGCCGCCAAGCTGTAACCGATCAGGACCTGATTGAGCACCAGGTAGATCTGAAAGCTGGTGGTCATGCCTGTGAGCAGGAAATAGACCATCAGTGGCAGAATGAGCTCGCGCATCAGTGGCTGATCGCGACTGGGAGCAAGGCCCCTGAGGGTGGCTTGGAGCGACCATGCGACCGCAGCCAGGAGGGCCATCAGGCCGGCAAGACCGGTTTCCGCCAGGATCTGAGCCGCTGCATTGTGGGCATGGGGTAATCCCTCGAGACGACCGGCCTGCTTCAGGATCGGCAGGGTATGACCATCACAGCGCTTCCTCACCTTCTGGTTGTAGCCGAGGCCCAGCAGTTCCTTGCCCGCGTGGAATGGTGCTGTCGCCCAGCATTGTGCTGTCGGGAACCGCATCGCATCACTCAGTTGGTTCGTCCTGCTGTCATGGCTGGTGCCATACCAGGCCTGAAGCGATCCGATTGCGATGGTGCCAAGCAGGATGAGGCTCAGTCCTGCCGTCAGCAGGTTGCCGCGTTTGAACGTCTTGGTTGTGAAGCCGGCATGGACAGCCCGGATCAACCAGGCCACCAGCAAGGCCAGCATTGGTGCAGCCAGGGCTGCTCGTGATCCAGTGGCAAGGGCCAGGGGAAGTCCGAGGCTGGCGATGGCGAACCATCCCAGGCGAGCGGCTGTGTGTTGGCTCAGCCGGGCGATTCCCCAGGCGCACAGCAGCAGCATCCCCAGCAGGAAGCTCATGCGGTTGACGTTGATCCCCGGAAAGGCCAACAGTTGATTGGCTGGTTTGATCAGCGCCATCAGGGTGATGGGCGCCAGGCAACAGCAGATCTGCGCGAAGGAGCGCTGCCATTGCTGGCTTGTTCGCTCGAGACCGGCGGCAAAGGCCAACACGATCACCAGCAGATCACTGGGGTCTGAGGGTTGACCGCCGCGATCCATGACCACCGTTCCCGCATTCACCAGCGCCAGGCCGAGCAAGAGCCAGAGCGCGGAGGACTGGTTTCTGGTTTGCAGGAGCAGTCGCAGCAGCAGCCACCCGTAGATGAGCCCGTAGGCCAGGGTCCGCTGATCGAGCAACAGCAGGGCTGTGCCGATGGGAAGGATCAGATCCAGGAACGGTTCCAGCCTGGCCAGCACTCGCCAGGCTTTCTGGGGCAATCCTTGGGCTCCGTTCATGGCGCGCCGTACCCCTGCAGGTTCGCCTGCTGCCAGGCCCAGCCGTCGCGGCACATCTCTGCCAGCCCGCGGCTGGTGCGCCAGCCCAGGGTTTGGGCTGCCAGGGAGGGATCGGCCACCGTGCTGGCGGCATCGCCCGGGCGGCGTGCCACCACGGCGTAGGGAATCGGCCGGCCACTGGCGGCTTCGAAGGCCTGGATCACCTCCAGCACCGAATGGCCGTGGCCGCTGCCGAGGTTGAGGGTCAGCAGCTGGTCACCGCCGGCGAGCAGCACCTGCAGGGCCTCCCGATGGCCCTCGGCCAGGTCCATCACATGGATGTAGTCGCGCACGCCGCTGCCATCGGGTGTGGGCCAGTTGCCGCCGAACACCTGCAGCTGCTGGCGCCGTCCTACGGCCACCTGGGTGATGAAGGGGAAGAGGTTGTTGGGAATGCCGCTGGGGTCTTCGCCGATGCGGCCGCTGGGGTGGGCGCCCACGGGGTTGAAGTAGCGCAGGCTGGCGATGCGCCAGCCCGGTTCGCTGGCGGCGACGTCCTGCAGCATCCGTTCCACGGCCGCCTTGCTGTGGCCATAGGGATTGATCGGTTGGATCGGTGCGCCTTCAGGGATCGGCACCGTTTCCGGGTAGCCATAGAGGGTGGCGCTGCTGCTGAACACCAGGGTGCGGCAGCCGTGAGCCGCCATGGCCGCCAGCAGGCAGCGGCTGCCGGCCACGTTCACATCCCAATAGCGCAGGGGCTCAGCCACGGATTCGCCCACCGCCTTGAGGCCGGCGAAATGCACCACCGCTTCAATCGGCGCCAGGGCGAAGGCCCGCTCCAGATCCTCGGGGCAGCGGATATCGCCCTCCACCACCTGCAGGCGTGAAGCCCCGTTGGCTCCCGCCAGCTCGACCACCCGCCGCAGGCTCTCGGGCGAACTGTTGGCGAAGTTGTCGATCACCACCAGGCTGTGGCCTGCCTCCAGCAGCACGAGGCAGGTGTGGCTGCCGATGAAGCCGGCGCCACCGGTGATCAACAGATGAGCCACGGGCCAACGGCAAAGCTCTCGCCTCAGGCTACGGGCCGTTGCGCGCCGATCCCGCAAGATGGCTTCAGCTTGCAGCCTGGCCTTGGAGAAACTGCAGAGCCTGCGCGGCATGGTCGACCTGCTGCCGGAGCAGATCGGCCTCTGGCACCACGTGGAAGCCACAGCTCGCCGTGCGTTCCATCAGGCGGCGATTCGGGAGATCCGCACGCCGTTGCTGGAGGCCACCGAGTTGTTTGCCCGCGGCATCGGCGAGGCCACCGATGTGGTGGGCAAGGAGATGTACACCTTCCTCGACCGGGGCGAGCGCAGCTGCACCTTGCGGCCCGAGGGCACCGCGTCGGTGGTGCGGGCGGCCATTCAGCACGGTCTGCTCACCCAGGGACCCCAGCGGCTCTGGTACAGCGGCCCGATGTTCCGCTACGAGCGCCCGCAGGCTGGACGCCTGCGCCAGTTTCATCAGATCGGCCTGGAGTGCCTGGGCTTTGCCGATCCCCGCAGCGATGTGGAGGCGATCGCCGTGGCCTGGGATCTGCTGGCGGCTCTGGGGGTGCAGCAGCTCAGCCTCGAACTCAATTCACTCGGCAGTGCAGACGACCGGGCTCGCTACCGGCAGGCCCTGGTGGCCTGGCTGTGTGAGCGGCGTGAGCAGCTCGATCCCGACTCTCAGGACCGGCTCGAGCGCAACCCCCTGCGCATCCTCGATTCCAAGAACCCCGACACCCAGGCCCTGCTGGCCGGAGCGCCCACCTTGGCGGACGCCCTGGCTCCCGAGAGCCGTGAGCGATTCGCGCAGGTGCAGGCTGGCCTGCAGGCCCTGGAGATCCCCTTCCAGCTCAATCCGCGCCTGGTGCGCGGCCTCGACTATTACAGCCACACCGCCTTCGAGATCACCTCCAGCCAGCTGGGGGCACAGGCCACGGTGTGTGGCGGCGGTCGCTACGACGGCCTGGTGGAGCAGCTGGGTGGCCCGCCCACGGCGGCCATCGGCTGGGCCCTGGGCATGGAGCGCCTGGTGCTGCTGCTCGCTCAGGCGGCGGTGGAGCCCACGGTCGAGCGGCCGCAGCTCTATGTGGTGAGCCGTGGGGAGCGTGCCGAGGCCCAGGCCCTGGTGCTGGCACGGCAGCTGCGCCAGGCCGGCAGGGCGGTGGAGCTCGATCTCAGTGGCGCCGCCTTTGGCAAGCAGCTGCGGCGGGCCGATCGCAGCGGGGCGGAGTGGGCGGTGCTAATCGGTGAGAGCGAGGTGGAGCAACAGGAGCTGATCCTCAAGGCGCTGCGCCCCGGTGATGGCACCGAGGAACGCCTACCGCTGCAGGAGCTTCTGCTGCGGTTCGCTTAGGTTGCTGACACTGCAACGGCTGCCAGGGTGACCCGTTTCGCTCCCGAGATCCGCACGATCTGCTGCATCGGTGCGGGCTATGTGGGCGGCCCGACGATGGCCGTGATCGCCGATCGCTGCCCGCAGATCCGGGTCACGGTGGTGGATCTCAACGAGGCGCGGATCGCGGCCTGGAACGATGCCGATCTGAGCAAGTTGCCGGTGTACGAGCCGGGTCTGGATGCGGTGGTGGGGCGTTGCCGCGGTCGCAATCTGTTCTTCACCACGGCGGTGGAGGAGGGCATCGCCGGGGCGGACATGGTGTTCCTCTCGGTGAACACGCCCACCAAGAGCAAGGGTCTGGGTGCCGGCCAGGCCAGCGATCTGCGCTGGATCGAAGCGTCGGCCCGTCAGGTGGCCGCCTGCGCCCAGGGCCACACGATCGTGGTGGAGAAGAGCACCCTGCCGGTGCGCACCGCCGAAACGGTGAAGGCGATCCTCAGTGCCGCCCAAGGCTCTGGCGAGGCCAGCCACGGCAAAACCTTTTCTGTGCTGTCCAACCCGGAGTTCCTGGCGGAAGGCACGGCGATCGGCGATCTGGAGCAACCGGATCGGGTGCTGATCGGCGGCGAGGAACCCGCGGCGATCGAAGCGCTGGCTGGGATCTACGCCAACTGGGTGCCGGCCGATCGCATCCTGCGCACGAACCTGTGGAGCAGTGAGCTGAGCAAGCTCACGGCCAATGCATTTCTGGCGCAGCGGATCAGCTCGATCAACAGCATCGCTGCCTTCTGTGAGGCCACCGGCGCCGATGTGCAGGAGGTGGCACGGGCGATCGGTAGCGACAGCCGCATCGGCTCGAAGTTCCTCAAGGCGGGCCCCGGTTTCGGCGGCAGCTGCTTCCAGAAGGACATCCTCAATCTGGTGTATCTCTGCGGCCATTACGGGCTGCATGAGGTGGCGGCCTACTGGCAGAGCGTGGTGGAGCTGAACACCTGGCAGCAGCACCGCATCGCCCGGCTGGTGGTGAATCGGTTGTTCGGCACGGTGACGGGCAAGCGTGTGGCGTTGCTGGGCTTCGCCTTCAAGGCCGATACCAACGACACGCGCGAGGCGCCGGCCATTCGGATCGCGCGCGATCTGCTGGAGGAAGGCGCCCAGCTGGCGATCTACGACCCGAAGGTGAGCGCCGCGCAGATGGCCAGTGATCTGGGCTGCCAGCCGGCGGCATCGCCGCAGGTGCAGGCGGCGGATCTGAGCGGTGAGGGCAGCTGGCTGGCCTGCGGCTCAGTGGCGGAGGCGGTGCGTGGCGCCGATGCGGCGGTGATCCTGACGGAGTGGCAGGAGTTCCGCGGTCTGGCCTGGCAGGATCTGGCGGCGCAGATGCGTCAGCCGGCCTGGCTGTTCGATGCCCGCGCCGTGGCCGATGTGGAGGCGGTGCGGCAGGCGGGTCTGCGGCTGTGGCGGGTGGGCGATGGTCAGCAGGGCTGAGCAGGTCGTCGTCATGCCCGCCTCAATCACGCGCAATCTGGTCACCGGCGGAGCTGGTTTCCTGGGCTCTCACCTCGTGGACCGACTGATGCAGGCCGGCGAGGAGGTGATCTGCCTCGACAACTACTTCACCGGTCGCAAGGCCAACATCAGCCATTGGATCGGCCATCCCAACTTCGAACTGATCCGCCATGACGTGACCGATCCGATCCGGCTGGAGGTGGATCGCATCTGGCACCTGGCCTGTCCGGCCTCGCCGGTGCACTACCAGTTCAACCCGATCAAGACGGCGAAAACCAGCTTCCTGGGCACCTACAACATGCTGGGCCTGGCGCGGCGGGTGGGGGCGCGGCTGCTGCTGGCCAGCACCAGCGAGGTGTATGGCGATCCCGAGGTGCATCCGCAGCCGGAGAGCTATCGCGGCTGCGTGAACACGATCGGCCTGCGCAGCTGCTACGACGAGGGCAAGCGCATCGCCGAAACCCTGTGTTTCGACTACCAGCGCATGCACGGTACCGAAATCCGTGTGATGCGGATTTTCAACACCTACGGCCCGCGCATGCTGCCGGATGACGGCCGAGTGGTGAGCAACTTCATCGTGCAGGCTCTCAAGGGGGAGTCCTTGACCCTCTACGGCGATGGCAGTCAGACGCGCAGTTTCTGCTACGTCGATGATCTGATCGAGGGCATGATCCGCTTGATGAACGGCCACCACACCGGCCCGATCAACATCGGCAACCCGGGAGAGTTCACGATCCGTCAGCTGGCCGAACTGGTGCGCAGCAAGATCAACCCGGATCTGCCGCTGATTGAGCAGCCCTTGCCGGCCGATGATCCGCTGCAGCGGCAGCCTGTGATCGAGCTGGCGCAGCGGGAGCTGGGCTGGCAGCCCACGGTGCCGCTGGAGCAGGGGCTGGAGCCCACCATCGCGGACTTCCGGCGGCGCCTGCTCGATCCCTGATGACCGCATCGAGCCGCGCCCGCCCGATTCTGGTGACCGGTGCCGCCGGCTTCATCGGAGCTGAGGTGGCGCTGCGCTTGTTGCAACGCGGCGAGCGGGTGGTCGGCGTCGACAACCTCAACAGCTACTACGACCCCGCACTCAAACAGGCCCGGCTGGCCCGCATCGCCGCACTGCCCCAGGCGGCCCAGGCCTGGCGGTTTGCGCCGCTCAGCATCGAGGACGGCGAAGGCCTGTTGGGGTTGTTCGCCGAGGAACGGCCTCGGGCGGTGGTGCATCTGGCGGCCCAGGCGGGCGTCCGCTACTCGTTGGAGAACCCTGCGGCTTACATCCAGAGCAATCTGGTGGGCTTCGGCCACATCCTTGAGGGCTGCCGCCACCATGGCGCGGAGCACTTGGTGTATGCCTCCAGCAGCTCGGTGTATGGCGGCAATCGCCAGATGCCCTTCTCCGAGCAGCAGGCGGTGAACCATCCGGTGAGTCTCTACGCGGCCAGCAAGAAAGCCAATGAGCTGATGGCCCACACCTACAGCCACCTCTATGGGCTGCCGGCCACGGGCCTGCGCTTCTTCACGGTGTACGGCCCCTGGGGCCGACCGGACATGGCGCCGATGTTGTTCGCCCGGGCGATTCTCGCCGGTGAGCCGATCCGTGTGTTCAACCACGGTCGCATGCAGCGGGATTTCACCTACATCGACGACATTGTCGAGGGGGTGATCCGCTGCCTCGACAAGCCTGCCACGGCTGATCCTCGCTTCGATCCGCTCCATCCCAACCCAGCCACCGCTGCGGTGCCGCACCGGCTGTTCAACATCGGCAACGCCCAGCCCACCGAGCTGCTGCGCTTCATCGAGTTGCTGGAGCAGGCGCTTGGCTGCTCCGCCATCAAGGACTTTCAGCCGATGCAGCCCGGTGATGTGGTGGCCACGGCCGCCGATACCTCAGCTCTGGAGTCTTGGGTGGGCTTCCGGCCGGACACACCGCTTCAGGTTGGGATCGAGCGTTTCGCGACCTGGTATCGGGCTTACTACCCCTGAGCCTGTGCGGGGGGGCGTCTGGGATGACGCCGCAAGGGCGATACCCACAAGAACGACATCCACAAAAAAAGGGCCTAAAGGCCCCCGGGTTCGCTGAAGGTTGAGGGCATCAGCGGCTGATGCCTCAGGAGATCAGGCGGAACCTACGCCGGTGTAAGCGCCGTAGAAGAACAGGCCCACCACGAAGATCACGGCCATGCCGCCGGCGGTGGCGACCAGCCACAGGGGCAGCACGCCTTCGGTCCAGCGGGACTTCCAGGCCACGGCGGGGCGGCCGTCAGGCAGGCGGTCGGGGATCCGGCCGTCAGGCAGGTTGGATTTCTTGCCACTCATCGCAGGTGCTCCCGATCAGTTGAAGAAGTAGCTGGTGAACAACACGCCGGTGACGAACACGAACAGCAAGCCCAGATACAGGCTGGTGCGGTTCAGCTCGACTGGCAGGTTGTTCGGGTTGGGGTTGCGTTGCATGACGGCAGACCTCAGCGACGAATGAACTGCATAGCGGCCAGGGCACCCAGGAAAAACACCGTGGGAATGCCGAGGGCGTGAACCGACAGCCACCGAACCGTGAAGATCGGGTAGTTGCGCGGCGTGGAGGTGGCGGGGGATTGGCTCATGGCTTATTTCAGGCGCTGGTCGAGGGAAGCCTTGGCGTCGTAACGCTGGCTGACGACAGGGGCCTTGGAGTCCTGAGCCTGGAAGTAGGCGTCAGGGCGAGGTGTCCCGAAGGCGTCGTACGCCAAGCCGGTGGACACGAACAGGAATCCCGCCAGGAAGATCGCCGGCAGGGTCACGGCATGAATCACCCAGTAACGGATGCTC
>Ga0078894_10001735_pt1 | contig 16341 bp, 30 predicted proteins | sample LauGreSu1BDMLBSD_2_FD_67506 | JGI IMG/M metagenome (GOLD analysis project Ga0078894, IMG submission 67506) | Freshwater lake microbial communities from Lake Michigan, USA - Su13.BD.MLB.SD (version 4) (version 4) | ecosystem: Environmental > Aquatic > Freshwater > Lake | place: Lake Michigan... | reverse complement strand
GTCTGTTCGAATGTTTTACCATAGGACCAATGATCGAAATGGGTAGGAAGACCATGGTAGGCCATGGTGCTGATCATGCTGTGGTAGTCTATGGCCTCATAGGCGATATCAAACCAGTCTAGGTTGTGACCCTTTGCGAGCTTGCAGATCTTGTCGTCCCATTCCGCCAACGTGTCAAGCGTATAATTCATTTTTACTCCTTAGACAGTGACACACCTTTGCCACCCATCAGATTTTTAAACGCAGGCCAAACATCAGATTTCTCTACAACGCGGACTGTTTTTACCTTTGTTCCTGTCAAAGGTTGTAACGTGGACATAAGCTTGTCATTGTTGTAGAATCTTTCAGGTTCAATCTCGCAATATCCATACAATTGACATATTTGTGACAGCTTGACTGCCTCTTCTAAGAATTTTTGGTTGTCAGAAGAGAAGTTGTCACCGTCGGATGCCTGGAACAGGTAGATGTTCCATGATGAAGGGTGATACCTCTTGTCTATTATCTCGGACGTCAACGTCAAGGCCGTGGAAGCTATCGTTCCTCCGCTCGTTGCCTCGGTGAAGAATTCCTTCTCCTCGACCTCACGTGCCTCGGTGTCATGAGTGATGAATACGACATCTACAGTATCATACTTGGTACGGATGAACTGGTACAAGAGAAAGAAGAACGACCGAGCTAGGAACTTTTTGTCCTGGGTCATCGATCCGCTGACGTCCATCAGGAAGAATATGACGGCATTGGTGCAAGGTTTTGGAGTCATTTTGAAGTGGCGGTACTTCAGGTCATCCTCGTGAAAAGAGAACGATTCACCTTCCTCGGCCTTCTCTGGATCATACCCTGCGGCCTTCATCCTCTTGATCCTGGCAATGGCTGACTTCTTCTTGTCGAGTCGAGGAAGAATCCCATCCGAACGATAGCCCTTCCTCTTCAACTTTTCTGTCTGAATATTGGCCAGCTGCCTCTTTTGCAACTCAGGAAGCTGAAGTTCATCAAAGAGATACGCGGCCAGCTCTTCCAAGGTGATCTCTACATCGTAGTACTCCTCACCCTTGTCCTTACCGGCTTTTTGTGGCTTGCCACCACCTTGCTGGTCCGACTCTCCTATTTTCTGTCCTCGTTTGACGTCTTTTCCAGGAGCGGATCCGACCTGCTTGTTTTCACCGTTCGATCCGTAGACAAACTTGTATTCTTTGATTCCCTTGACGGGTACCCTGAACTTCTTCTTACCGTCCTGACCGATGATGCTTTCGTCGGCGACAATGTGGTGTATTCCTTCACGTATCGCCTTCTCGATCTTTTGTTTATGGCGTCTTCTGTCGGAGGCCGATCTATCGGCAATTGTTTTGTGTTCTTTGAAGATGCTCATAGATTGATCCTAAAATATATGTTGTTTACCATTTCATTATATTAAATCATTTTGAAAAGAAATTTGATTATCTCAATCTTTCCATTTCGAATCTTTTCACACCTTCTCTTGATAACTCAGCGAGAAAAGCATCAACGTCTAGGCCTGTCGACTTGATCTTTTTCATGAACTTCTCATGGTTATTCAGCAGTCGAGATAAAATTACCTGTTCGTTACCTTTCGGAGCATAGGCGTTATCGATTAGAGGATCACCTTCCCATTTCCCTGTTTCTGAGTTCTTGGTCCACGATCTGACTTCGCAGTCGTCTGAATCATCGTCTGGTGTGGACTTTTTCTCTGCGGTTGCGGCGGCATTGTCTAACGGGGTCTTTTTACGAGATGTCTGTTTGCTCCAACCTGCCACGGCATCAGGAGTTGTCGAATGCCGATCGGGCATGAGCGGGCCATTTACGGCGGCGAACATAGCAGGATACAAGACACCACCATAACCCCTGCCCCCAGCCATTTTGACTTCCCAAGCTCCAGCACACGGACTCTTTGGCTTTTGAGCATAGATGTACCCGACGACAGCCGACCCTACGTTATCCATATTTTTTTCTAACGCGGTAGGAGAGTACAACGTGATTTCTTTCAATCCCCAATCACCTCCGTCCTGGTAAAATCCCGCCAAGTCTTCAGCTCCAGCCGCGGAGCCCTCGACGAGAACTTCTCGAATGAAGTTTTTGAGTATCTTGATGTCGCTCTTCACCATGTAAATATACCCCCTGACGTGTTAAACTTCAACAAGTAGCTCAAAGAAAGACAGAACATGCCCGAAGGACCTGAGCTGAGACACTCACGAGACGTATTGCGCAAGATCCTAAAAGGAAAATCAATAGTAGGGTTGAAGTCGAATGAGGAAGGTAGGTACGGTCTCAAGGGGCCTGAGTCTATGTCATTTGTTTGCGAGACCTTACCTCTCTTGATCGAAGAGATCGAGACGAAAGGCAAGTTCATGTGGTGGACCCTCCGAAGTCCTGAAGCAAAATGGTATCTGTGGTCGACGTATGGTATGTCTGGCCAGTGGACTGGGGCGAAGAAGAAACACTCCGGATTTGAAGTAGAGTATCTAGACGCTGGGTCATCTAAGAAGATCTACTTCGTCGACCCTCGCCACTTCGGGACCATCAAGTTCGTGAAAGACGAAAAGCAACACACGAAAAAATTGGCCAGTCTCGGACCAGACATCTTGGTCGACCCTCCGTTGGCTCCAGAAATATTCGCAGAAAGAGTGTTGTTGAAACCATCACGAACTATTTCAGAAGCACTCATGGACCAACGTGGCATCTCAGGGGTCGGAAATTACCTCAAAGCAGAAGCTCTCTATCGAGCCAAGATCTCTCCGCATAGGATCGTTTCTGACATGACATCTGAAGAGATCTTGTCTCTATGGTCTGAGGTCGTCCTCACCGCTCGAGAGTCCTATGCAGACCACGGGGCTTCGATCAGGACTTACAAGACCGTAGAAGATGTCGCGGGAGGTGCGCAGTTTGAGTTTAGAGTCTACAACAAGAAGGCATGCCCTGTCGGACATGCGGTCGTCTCTGAAGAAACTCTGGACAAGAGAACTTCTTGGTGGTGTAAGACTTGTCAACGCTGAGTGCAACCCTTCCAGACAACGTGATATCATTGTTCCATGCTGAAAGAGTGTATCGAGTGCAACATAATGTTCGACACGAATTCTCCAGCGAAGCTTCGAGCAGGTGGCCGTGTCAATACCTGTCCGGAATGCTCCGAAGAATCAGCAGTGAAATATCTAGGCCTAGCGAACGGAGACGGAAAACAGGCTTCCGTGACCGTTCTTGCATTCGGCTCTCCAACAGATCGAGAACGATACGCGTCGTACTGGAAGGCAAATACTGGATACTACAAAGGAAAGTCTTGTCATCTTTCTCAATCGAACCCTACGGACCCCGGTGTTCGATTCCGCACGGTCACACAAGCTTCCGCCTCAAATCACAAAGGAAAGTTGTGAGAAATCGAGGTCTCTGTGCCCCTTAGAATCGCCTTGATGTTGGCTTACCTGACTGCCTTTGTTGCGGTAGGTTTGCGGTCTCTCACGAATCCTGATTCTGCAGTGATCGGGATGGCTATTCTTGTCTGCGGGTGGGTTTCCCATCGGATCATTAGAGAAGGCCTGTATGCAATAATCTGGACCATCACTTGGTTTTATCTCGACAAGAAAGATCTAGATAAATTCGACGACAAAGACGACAGAGACAAATAATTATAATCTGTGAATTCTTACCCGTATTCATGCTATACTGGTAACATGGAACTAGGTCAACTCGTTCAGGTCCCTTCGGTCTTCACCAGAGTCGTCGGCGAGTCATCTTGCTTCAGGGTCTTCTCTGAAATTTCTTCAGAGGAAGATGAGACATCTCACTTTCTCGTCCCGACGGGTACACCCGGCATCTTTATGGGAACTTCGGTCATCGAAGGATACACCTGGGGCAAGGTCCTATTCCCACAGGGCGCAGGGTGGGTCGACGCGGGGTGGCTTAGAAGCGTGAAATGACTTTCGAGGAATCAGAAGAGATCGTGGAACAGTTACAAAGCGTGAGAGTTCCTCAAGGTGGTCGAGGTGACAGGTTCGTCATCGGAGACATTGTCAGATGGGCTTACGAAGTTGTATCAGACCCTTCCTACGGGAAGTTGTACTTGGTCATAGGCTTCGTTTCTAACAGACCCGGCGTTCTTGTCACGAGAGAAATGGATAATCCCTACGCCATGCGAGAATTCCACATGAGTCAACTCTACAAGGTATGAAGTGTCACTTACCCAGTAGGCGACGTAGGACTGCCTCTTCGATGTCGAGAGTCTTGGGATAACCCTTCTCTCCGGGTTTCTTCGGCCTCTTTCCTGCCCGACGACGAGCCCAGATATTGTCCCACAATCCTCTTTTCTTTTTCTTCCCCTCCTCAACTGGCATGGGGAATCCTGTCGTTGGCTCTTTTTCGAGACTCACACCACCCATCGAGTGCCCTTCTAGCTCTATGTACCCGTATGCGTCATTCAGGTCGTTGTACGCTCTTGAAATCTTGTACTGAATCCACCCAGGAATCTCGTCGTTTTTACCGATTATCTCAAACATCTCTTGAGCCATCTCTGCAACTCTATGAAGCTGAGTGACTGCCATCACACCCTCGTGATCAGGATGCCCTTCGTTCCAGTCTTTACCTTGCTCGTCATGTTTCATGCAGTATAACTATATATTGTCACCAAGTTATAGTTATTCACGATGAATAAAGGCAGAAAAATCAAAATGAGCCTCGGGGAACTGCGGCGAGTAATCAGGGATGTCCTTAATGAAGGACCGTCGGGACCAGGCGTCACTGCTGACCCAACGGAAATCAGGGGATTTTATCCTTACGAAACAGAGAGAGGAGTCGATATTTTGAGTACTTGGTATAGATCACCAGGTGCAGCCCCTGGCAGTTCCGGAGATCCCGGGCGGCCGGCTGATCCTGCGGAATATATCGGGTTCAAAACTAAGGGTGCAACCCCTGAAGACGCCGCGGCTGCAGCAGCACCACCTCCTGAAAGCGGTGAAGGCCCCGAACCACGGATCTGAACATACGTCCCAAATGGAGTTATTGTCATGAACATGAGAGAAGTCAAGCAAGGCGCTAAGAAGGTTCAAAAGTTTGTTTGGGAATCATTGCGTTCTCCAAAAGTATTGTCGTTCTTGAAGCTTGCGGGAGCTATCGTAGGAGTAGTTCATGCGATTGATGAGTTATCATCATCTCCCAAGAGTCCAAAGATGAAGATAGGCTTCAAACCTGCCCCGCCCGAAGATGAACCTGAACCTGAGGACCTTGACGAAGATCTTTACCAGGATTCATGAGCATCGTATAATCTCGCATGTCGAAATTTAAAAATATCGAACGCAATCTCTTAGAGATTGGTAATTTGTTGTCTCCAGATAATCGGATGGTACCACCTCCGGTCGTAATAAACCTAGACAAAGACAAAGACAGACACAGGGACATAGACAAACATTTGTCCGAGCTAAAGATACGTTATTCTCGGCTTGCAGCACTCAATGGAGTGACTTTACCCGCGACGGGATTGACGGTCGGCGAGACGTCATGCTCTTTATCTCATGCCGCAGCCGTGCGATACATGATTCTGGCTGACAATCAGAGATACGTGAATTGTAAAGCTTGGCTAATTCTCGAAGATGATTGCAGATTTTTAGTGAATCCAAGGATGGCTCTTGCTTGGATATTGGCGAACGTTCCTCCTGACTGGAGCATTGTTTCTTTAGGATCATACAACAAGGATCGACCTGATCTCAAAGACGGTCAGTACAGGTTACACACGAAATTCAGCTGGGTTCCTTATGGATCTCATGCGTATCTCGTCAATCCTACTCATGCACATAGGATATTAGGTTTGTTTTCTAGCTGCACTGCTCCCGTCGATCATATATTGCATTCTGAGTTTGCATCAGGAAAAGGTTATCTAATAAGACCCTCTATATCCTACCAAGAACTATATCCTTCTAATGTTGCCGATTGGGGTGTCAGAAAGAGTGTGAAGCACCACGCTGATTTGCACGAAGATGACTTAAAAATCTTGAGAGAAGAAAACGAGTGACTATTTAAAGCATGCAAGTCACAATCGGAATCTTACGACAAATAATCAATGAAGGTATAGTCCTAGCAGAGCATGGTGTGCTCGATCAATTCGAGATTGACTACGATGCAATTGTTGAGACGATGCTCTCTGAGGCAGAATACAAGGGAAGAGATGTTACCCTTGGAAAACCCATGAAGGGTGACGTGAAGAAATTCAAAGTGTACGTCCGCGATCCGAAGACTGGAAATGTTAAGAAAGTCAACTTCGGAGATCCTAACATGGAGATTCGTAGGGACAACCCCAAGGCCAGGAAGTCGTTCCGGGCTCGTCACGGGTGCGGAACGAACAGAGCATCAGATAGAACAAAAGCTGCTCACTGGAGCTGCCGCATGTGGAGCAAGAAGCCTGTTTCTAAAATTCTCAAAGGAAAATGAAGAGTAAACAACCATACTTTCATGATATAGTTTGAATGTAACTGTCGTACGATCGGCAGAACTTGAGGACAAAAAGATTATGAAGAACGTAATTGTTTCGTTGGTTATTTCCGCTCTGCTCGTTGCATGTGGTGATGATTCAGGTTCGACTTCGGCCGGAACAGGCGGAGCTGGGGGAACCAGCGGAGTGGGAGGTTCGACGGCTACAGCAGGCGGAGCTCCAGGAACAGGAGGATCAGGCGTTGGTGGCGTTGTAGATGTCGGCGCAGGAGGCTCGAGCGCTGACGTTACGACTGGTGCTGGTGGCGGCGTTTGACATAAACTTGTAGTTTTCAAATCACGATGGGTCGTAAAGTTTACTTACGACCCATCGTTATATTTAAAATATATGTGTTATAGAAAAACATGTACGATTTGTAAAAAGCCTACCTACGGTGGTTGCGGTAAACACGTAGAACAAGTCTTGGGAGACGTACTCCCACAAGACAGGTGTCAAGGCCACCCGCTAGAAGAAGAGGACACTGACCCGAACTGAACTACAATCCAGGTCCAGGGCAACCCAAGTTGTGAACTATTTTCGGTTCACAAAAAACTTGTATTTCGACTTTATATTCTACCCCATCTGCGTCTAGCAGCGTGTACGTGTCGGTGGGACACGGATCGAACCCTTCGTCGAGAGTCGAGGGGTTTTCTTTTGGCGGATTAGATGACGAACTGGTAGATGGAGGTACGACTTCCTCTGTTTCGTCTGGTTCTTCTTCGGCGTCGAGATCTTGCGCGATAAGAGGATCCACTTGGTAGCAGCCGAGACCAAAGATTAGAAGCATGCATAAAAATCCAAAAGATTTCAATCTCATGATGACCCCTGCTTTATAATAGTTATAGCAGTCGAAGAGGTTTGTAGTAAAAATGAAAATTCAATTACGAATTTTGCGTAAGATCATTCGAGAAGAAATATCGAAAAGCAAGAAATACCAGTTCGGAGGTTCATATCCGGAGGAAGACTATGAAGTTGAGTTATTACATGACCCGGATTATGAAAGTCCCAGCGTTTATGTGCCTGACGACGTCAAAAAGAAAATAAACAAATGGGCCGAACACATGGGATTGAAATCGAAGAAATAAGAAGTTCGTTCCATAATTAGAGGGCAATGCCGTACACGATAAGAAAGCAGAAGTGCAAGCAGAGTGATGGTGACTCAGGTACTCATGTCCTGTCTTACACTGACAAAGACGGACAAAAGCATAGGGCTTGTCATACTTCTAAAAAGAAAGCAAAAGGCCAAATAGCAGCCATCGAAGCTGAAAGTGTGCGTTATGAGGCAATAATAAGATCTTTGATCAAACGAATCATAAGAGAAGACGCATTGGGTCTACATGGCGCTGGAATGTCTTCAGACGACCTTAAGTCTCGTTTGGGTTACGGCGGGATCGATCTTAATAAGTCGGGCCCCGTCACAGACGAAGAAGCAGACGCAATCGCTAAAAAAGTTTCAAAAGAAAAACCTGAAAGAATATTCGCGTATTCTCGAGGAGCAGCAGCGCTAAACAGAGCAGCGCTTGACGATGACATGCCTGGTTTACCGCCTGTGACTTACGTTGCCCCGGCTGCTTTGCGAGGATGGACCGACGCACCAGTGCCAGGGGCACCCGGAGGATCGATTACCATCATAGGTGACAAAGACGATAAAGTGCCAGTTAAACAAGCTTGCAAGATAGCTCAACAAGCTGGCACACCTCTTTATGTCTATCCAGGCAAATCACACGTCAGCATTTTATACACACGTGGTGAGGTTGGAGGTGATTCCTTCGAAATAGACCCAGCGGCATGTGTCGCGGACGACGAACTGCCTGATTGGGGGACTGGTTCCGCGTCGAAGCAAGACGTCGAAAAACAACAGCAACTAGTCAAAAAATATTCGTTAGACAATAAATCTAAACTAGAATCAAGGAACACAAAAATGAAATTACAACTATCAGAGCTCCGAAAGATCATCAGAAGCGTCATCATAGAAAGCATGCAACAAGAGCTACAAGAAAAGGATCTGGACAAGGACGATGACGGTGATCAAGACTTTGCAGATGTAATGATGTCTCGTATGAAGGCATCTGGAATGTCAGATAAACAGGCCTTGAAAAAATCGAGAAAACACGACAAGTAAACATAACAATAAAATATGCAAACATCGCTAGGCATGTAATAGTATGATCTAGCGATGAAAGAAAAGAAGGATGTAGAAACAGCGCTACGAAACGCGCTTAACGTGACCACTGTCAAGAATGTGTTTCGATATAGCGCGAAGATTGTTAGCGTGGTTTATCCTGTAGTGGAAAATCCTTCTTGGTTGCTTGGAATCAAAGCCGCGATCGAAATGGGAAAGATGATCGCCGAGGAGGTCGAAGTATGGGCTGATACATACTTCGACAGAGGATGGACCGTACCATACGGTGAAGAATTCAACGAGATCATCGTTCAAGCCCTGGCCAAATGCGAACGGCAAGTCGTCAAGACGATGGACGAGCATAAGGTCGTCCATATCGTCAACCTTAAGAGATCTAAGATCGGGTGGGTCTATAACACCAAGACGAATCTCATAGACTGTGTGTACGTTGAAGAAGCGACGGAACCTTTCGCGATAAAAACTATCAGAGAGTTGCTGTGGAGGCGGTACAGAGATAATTCAATCGTTCTACACAAGCGAATAAACAAAGAAACCAAAGTAGACGAAATTCGCTTCGACCTAGATGGATCAGCGGCTCCCTTATCCTCACAACTTGCAGACAAGGCTTCCAAGTATATCCAAAAATTTTTAGATGCAGGAATTCCTAGGGCTATGATGATTCATGGTCCACCGGGTACCGGGAAATCGACCATGGCCCGTGCGATTGTTTCGAATTTGAAACTTCGTTCCTTCAGGATTAGAGTCGAAGATTTGGGAGACTTGGACAACTTTACGTTGTCAGAAGCCATTCATGTTTTCAAGCCTGACGCAGTCATTCTTGATGATTTTGACAGAGTTTCTGATCAGGCTTCGCTGCTAGAAACGTTAGAGTTCTTCCAGAAAAACGTGAAGTTCATAGTCGCCACCGTCAATGACAGATCTAGATTGGACAAGGCTTTATTGAGACCTGGCAGGTTCGATGAGTTTATTTACGTCTCTCAAATGGACGAAGAGGTGGTCAAACACGTGTTGGGCGATTTTTCCGATGCTCTAGATACAGTTAAACATTGGCCAATTGCTTATATCGAAGAATACGTGAAGAGACGCAAGTTTATGTCACCGGAAGAGACGTTACAATCGATAGAGGAATTGACGACTAGAATAAAATTGCTTGATTCGTATGAAAATGACGATTTGAAGATGCCTACATTTAAAGGAAAGAAAAGAAAATGAGTAGCGTGTTCGATACTTATAGATCAATGGTAGAAGAGGTGCCTGCGCCGAGGGCCAAATTGAGCATGAGAACAAGAGGAAACTCCAAGATACCAATTCATGAATGCACGGAGTTTACGCTTCACGTTTCTCAGCGAACTGAATTTGCTGGATCTAGAGGGAAGTTAATCGACTATTCAGAGCATAGGTTGAGAAGATACATCAAAACCATTGACGATAAGCAGCAAGTCATGCTTCTTAAGGCCATGTTAGTTGACTACCTGACAGGACAAATAGCCGTTGCTTGGCGCAGAGGACAACCCGTATATGTGAAAGTCACTAAAGGCTGATCCTGTACAGCTACGCAGTGAGGACATATTATCATAGCATGACACTTGAGCATTCTCAAGATAATAATGTTTTGTTTTCTTCCGAAGCTAGAAAGAAGCTGTATTCTGGTCTTCGTATTGCAGCTGAAGCCGTTGGGTGTACTTTAGGCCCCAACGGTAAAACAGTCTTAATCCAAAATGGTGATAAACCTCCCATTGTCACCAAAGACGGTGTGACCGTAAGTAAATCAATAAAGCTAAAAGATCCAGTAGAGATGATGGGAGCCCAGTTACTGCGTGAAGCAGCGTCTCAAACAAATGATACGGCAGGTGACGGTACTACTACCTCGACTGTTCTAACTCATGCTCTTGTCAAAAATGGATTGAGTTTGTTAGACGCAGGATATAATGCGAAGAAGTTGTGCGAAGGAATGGACGTCGCAGTAAAGACTGTCAACGATGCTGTGGTACTACAGTCTCATCCTGTCGAAACATCGGAAGAGATAGCTCAGATAGGTACTATTTCCGCCAACGGCGATAGGAAGATAGGAGAGTTGATAGCTGAGGCTATGGAAAGAGTGGGCCGTGATGGAATTATAACCGTCGAAGACGCTAAGGGGATGGCCACTACGCTCGACGTCGTTGACGGAATGCAGTTTGACAGAGGTTATCTAAGTCCTTATTTCGTTACAAACAACGACAAAATGCAAGCATCTTACCAAGACGCTTATGTTTTGATAACCGATCGTAAGCTATCAGTTTTGAAGGATTTAGTTCCTATCTTAGAGTCCGTAATGAATTCTAGAAAACCTCTTCTCATCATAGCCGACGATGTAGAAGGAGAAGCCTTACAGGGGCTAGTATTGAATAGAGTCAAGTCACAACTACCTGTAGTGGCAATTAAATCTCCGGGATATGGAAATTCCAGGGACGAATACCTAGCTGACATTTGCGCTTTGACAGGAGCGAAGTTAGCTTCGCCTTCCACGGGGTTGTCGATCGACAAGATGAAATTGGCGGATTTAGGTAATGTCAAAAAATTTGTAGTAAATGCCAAATCTACTACCATCGTGGGTTTGACGTCCAATAAGCAAGCTGTTGAATCTCACGTTTCTGAATTGCAAGCTAGACTGAATGACATCACTATTACATCACTAGAAGTTGCTAACTTAAGAACTCGTATTGCAAAACTATCTTCAGGCGTTGCCGTTGTCAAAGTTGGTGGTGCGACTGAGATGGAAATGATCGAACGGAAATATCGCATAGAAGATGCTCTTCATGCCACCCGGGCCGCGGCAGAAGAGGGGATAGTTCCTGGTGGGGGGTCTGCTATATTCATAGCTGCTGCTTCAGCAAGAAAGGCTATAGACATGTCGACGTATGATCGAGATACGGCTGCAGGTATTGAAATGGTGCTGAAAGCTTGTTCTGAGCCTCTTCGCAAAATTGCAACAAACAGTGGTCGATCTGCTGACGTAGTCGAAGAAGAAATGTTTAAAAACCTAGAAAAGAACTTAGGTTATGATGCAGCTAGGAATAAGTTCGTAAATCTTGTTGAAGCAGGGATCATAGATCCTGCTAAAGTCACTAGAACTGCCTTGAAGAATTCTTCGTCTGTTGCGAGACTATTCCTAACCCTCGATGCCATAGTCGTAGAGGGATCCGCTTGAGTCCACGGCAATTTGAGCCAGGAGACTATGTTAAGCTTAGGTTGAAACGTCCTGAAACAAGAGGTATAATAGTCGATATTCATAAAAATAATGTTCTTAAGAGCAAACATGCTGACCATATCAACGCTAGTTATTCTGACGTTTATTACGTTTTAGTTGAAGGAAATAGCATAGAAGGACCTTATTTCCCTGACGAGCTATCAAGGTTATCATAATGAGTATCGACGACCAATTTTCTCTAATCGGCGACACTATGGTAGAACTTCCTTCTTATATGAATTCTTTGACCCAGAAAGAAGCTGACGAAGTTCTTTACGGAGAAATGAAGGATCGTATCGTTGCCTGTGGAATACACAAAGAATCTAAAAATCTAGTACTGTTAGACGAAAACAAAAGTTTACTTGAGGTCAACTTAAATTCTTTCTTTTCCTATGATTTTGATGTGTTATCGGCTAAACCAATAATCATGGGAACCAGAGTGGAATTAACGTTAGAGAATATTATGATAGAAGTCGACGCGGCGGACCTATTGAATGCATCGAATGCATTGAACATGTCAAATATAGAGATAGATATGTAAATCATGAAGATCAAATTGGGTCTATTGCGTAAGATAATAAGAGAAGAAGTCGAAAGAAACATGTTGAGGATGGCCGGATCGTTCATGGGAACGTTAAGCCAACCTTCTAAGGGAGCGAATTACATGCCCCTTCCGGGGCTGGGAGCATCAACGGAAAGAGAAAATGTTACAAACACAGGAGAAAATGAAAAAGAAGAAGAAGAACTTCAAGGAATCGACGATCGAAAGAGAAGATAGCCTTGAATTACATGGTGTAGTAGAAGAAGCCTTGCCAGGTACTCTTTTTAGGGTCAAGACAGAGACAGGTCAAATTGTTCTCGCGACCTTATCAGGCAAATTACGGCAAAATCATATAGTTGTCTTACCTGGAGACTCGGTCGTCGTCGAGGTCTCGATTTACGATACGTCTAGAGGAAGAATAGCCTGGAGAAAATAATGGTTCAATGGACGCATGAACATCCTTATTTGTTTTTTACGATGTTTTTGTTCACCCTTGTCGCGCTGACCGGAATGGTCAGCGAGGCGAGCAGGGCAGTTTCCTCCAACAAAGACGATAAAAATCGTGAAGAATAACCTAGTTATTCTAGGAGCATGAATCATAGTCAACTGAGGAAGTATATCAGGAGTGTGCTCCTGGAGGTCTTAGAAGGTCCACACATTAGTAACGTGTTGTCCTTTGACCTAGCGGAAAGAGAACCCTTAGGGTCCCTGGCCGACGGAGAGGAAGATGACATTGCTTCTCACCTAATGGAACCTGAAGTCGATGTCGAGGACTGTTTTGGTCCTGTACCTCCCGTCGCCCAGGACCCGGGCGTTTTTGCTGATCCTTTCACCCAAGACTATCACGTCATTCCTACACGACCCATATTTAGGGGGTAAGTGATCATGAAATTCGTTCACGGTCTTAGTTTGTTTTTGTCTGTCGTTCGCGAAAAATCTAAGTCGTTTCGACGATCAAGCGTGTGGGGTATGGTCCGCGATGCTCATTTAGAAGAAAATCCAACCTGCGAAGCTTGCGGAGGGGTTGATAAACTACAAGTGCACCATGTCATTCCTGTTCATCTAGATCCTTCTTCGGAATTAGACTACAATAACCTAATCACTTTATGTATGGGGATTAACGAGTGTCACTTGCGCATCGGACACGATGGTTCTTGGCTACGCCACAATCCCTTTGTCCATACCGATTGCCTAGAATTTCGAAGAAAGAATTCTGTGCAATCTCATTCCAGCCAGTGATATTTTATATACGGCTGACATGAAAAAATCGAAAGAAAAGTTGCTGGAATCTATCATCGCTGCAGCTGATCGAGGCCTTTCTTTGAAGATTAACAAAGAAGACTACGAAGATGCTAAGGCACTCGTCGACTCAGGCGTCTGTTATTGGAGCCTAGACTACGATCACGTCTCTGTTTACGATAGGCATTAGGCTAATTTCACGCTCCAAGAATCAGTCCAGCCCAAGTAATACGGGGTGAGAATCCGCAAAAGGATCTCCCCCGTTTCTTCTATGCTGTTGTCTATTTCTATGATGAACCCTAGTTCATCAGTGCGCCATGTATGCCTCTCTGACATCTTCATGAAGTCTACTGAAGGTCTTAGAAAGACGACGTCTTTCTTAGGGATGACTGCGTCGTCTTTCTTGAACAATAGACCTGTATGAACTAGGGTTCTACTCATCGAGTTCGGTGCTAAATATCAGAGAACTCAACAAGCTCCCGATTTTTTGCACCTTTCGCCTACGATTTTAGGGATTCCTCCACAACGGCCTGAACCGTACGCACCTAACGCTGGCCTGAGGCCTCCACACAATTTATTTAAAGAACGAATTACACCAAGACCAGCTCGATAGCCTGCTTCGGGAGAAGATCGCATCTGTGAACATGACACGCCGCCCGTCCGCGGCATGACTTGCATGATTCCGCATGACCTGCCTCCATCTCCTAAGGCATCATGATACCAACTAGATTCCCAATATGACCAAGCAATCAACAATTTAGCCAATTTTTCTTTGGCTATTTCTGGTTCTTTCGCGTGCTCTGGGTAGAGCTCTGTCGCATCGAAGTTTGCGGTCACTTTGACGATTGCATCGGCGGCCGCGTTGGCTCGTGTCTCTCCGCCGCCCTTTGACAGAATCATGGCGAGAGATATGAGTGCTTCTTTTAACATAGTTTGCCCTTTCGTAAGTTCTCAACAGAAAGTTGAGAAATTTAAATATAAACGTCTTATAAATGTAACCAACGATAATCAAATGTATTATTATCGTGATAATATTTCGCAGAAATTTGATGATCCTTGTGGGCAGGAGTATATTTACGATCATGTCTCGCATTCATCGAAAACTAAAGAATTCTAATATTTCAGAGAGAAAAAAACCCGGGGGTGGACTCACCGACCTGGGGGCCCTGCGGAGGGTAGATCAGTCTTCATGGATGGCGAAGGTCAGATCAGCATTGGGAGACGTTGACGGAAGCGTCGACGATGCAGCTGATGCGTTAGATATTTCGACACGGAGGCTCTACGATTATCTAGACGATGAGCCTTCTCTTGAAAAAACTAAACAAAGGTATCAGCAAGAAGACGAAAAAGATGAGGAAAAGATGAAGAAGAAGGAAGAGTCTCACAAGTTGACGTTGAGTGCATTACGTAACATCATCAACGAAGAATACAAGAAAGTATTCATCAAGGAATTAAAGTTGGGTGTGGCGACCGGCACTCCCGTTATGGGCCCTCGAACAGGAGGAGAACCTTCCATGCCCGTAGGAGAGCCAGTTGACGTGTCTGACTTGACAGACGCGAATATTCCTGAGTTCCTAGCTCTCAATGATGAGTTACCAGACCATTACGCCTTTGACGGTGACACTGTCGTCGCTCTAGATGCAGATGACGAAGAGATGGCCTATTGGGACGCTAGGTCGAACAAATGGATTGACGTGATGGAATATAATCCTCCTCGTATTTGATCGGATCATGACGATGCCCGGCAATAAAAAATTGATGACCCTTAGAGAACTGAATACGGTTCGCTTACTTCGTTCTTTGATCAGAGAGCAAGTAGCTTCCGTAGCCGACACAGCTGCTGAGGCACCAGCTCCAAAGCCCGAGCCCGACTACGCGGCTAAAGTCGCTGCAAAGCTCGCTTCGATGCAGGAGGGCGGGCTAGGCATTCTAACTGAACCTTACGGGAGTAAGGGTGTGGAAGTCGTTCTATACAAGACCAACATATTCGTCGGCAACGTTTTAGCAAACATTGACACAGAATCAGAAGGGCCGACCGCGGAGGACGTGGCGCGGCGACGATACAGGTCGATGGCCGACTCCCCAAGACGAAGTGGCTCTCAGACATCTGACGCTATATTCGAAGCGACAAAGAAGAGCATAGTCGGAATGATTACGTTAGACGAACCTCCCGACAATTGCAATGACGCTCTACTCGTCAAGTATGTCTTCGCGGAAAAAGGGTATGGCCCCATGATGTATGAGATCGCGATGCAGCTTTCTCCTTCAGGCAGAATAATGTCTGACAGGAATGCAGTGAGTAACGACGCCCGTAAAGTCTACGGCATCATGCACAAACGTTCCGACGTGGTCAAGAAGCAGTTCGACGACAACTTGTTGCCCATGCACAAGCGCAAGACGCCCAATGATCCCTCAGATGACTGTGAGGTCTGGAACCATAAGGACAAGAGACCAGACAGCGAGATACTAGACTATTCCTTCCAAGGAAGCGGAAACGTAGATCTCAATGCACTGTTCAAGAACCATGAAGAAGCCATGGCTACCTTGAACAAGTACGTCCAAAAATACTTGAGATGGGGACCTGGTTTCGCAAAAAAGTTTATAACAGACGTTTCTAACATGATGTTCATGTCAGTTTATCATGCGACGCCTGTGACGACCCGAGGTCTAAAAAATCAGTAGAAAATGGCGAATGTCACCTGGATTTGCTCACATAATCGTACATA
>Ga0078894_10001734_pt1 | contig 16352 bp, 5 predicted proteins | sample LauGreSu1BDMLBSD_2_FD_67506 | JGI IMG/M metagenome (GOLD analysis project Ga0078894, IMG submission 67506) | Freshwater lake microbial communities from Lake Michigan, USA - Su13.BD.MLB.SD (version 4) (version 4) | ecosystem: Environmental > Aquatic > Freshwater > Lake | place: Lake Michigan, USA... | reverse complement strand
AACAGTAAATCTGACAACCGCGGATCGTCCTACGCTTTATATCGAATTGGCGAATATTAACTCCAATGCGGTACTGGCTCAGCGAAAGGCTGAGATGCGGTTGTTTACGGAAGGATGGAACGTGTATGTGGTGAAAGAAGGACGTGGGAGACTAATGTTTGCGAGTTAGAGCATTTTATGCCTTAAACGTAGTAGGCCTTTTAGGCCTTAAATCCGCCCTTGATCCACTCCACAACCTTCATCGTATCCGAACTCTGAAAAAGTGGTTGTGGAACACCATTCACAATCGCTAGAAAGCATGGAATGGTCTTGACACCACAATATCCCGGGCTATAATCATTCTCATCCAAGTCACATACATACCATTTGATCTGATTGCTCAGATTCAAAAGCGCCTGTGTATCGATTCGTTTACAAGGTCCACACCATGTAGCCGTGAAGCGAATGATCACGATTGGGTCGTATTTTGTATTATCGACCGTCCGTTTGATCAGACTCTCTAGCAGTTGCTGGTCTAGGAGGGGAATCATCTCGTTCGTCGTGGACTGGGACATTCTTTGATCGATGATACGTAACAATAACTCCTCCAAGCACAATTGTTACAATAGTAACTAATAATATGTAGTGAATCGGTTTTAAGTCCGTCATCATCGCACCGCCGACCATTGCAGCCGCCGCTACTGCATTACCATTTCCTTTCACATCCGCTTCCGTTCCTTTCGCATTCGCTTGTCCAAGCTCCTTCTGGACAGAACCAGGCGTAATACTAGAATAAAGGGAGACGCCAGGTAGAATCTGCGTCGCTTGCGATACTTTCTCCACCGTATTCGAAATCTGACCCACAATATTGGCCCCCTTTGAAATCGCATTGCGACCCAGCTGTACCGTATCATCCGCAGTCTTAACAACGTTGTCGACCGTACTAATCGCCATCTGTGCGGTATTCGTAATCGGCTTAATGGCATCGCCGAGGATATCGCGAAGAAACGTCTTGATCCACTCCAGCGGACTAAAGAGGGCGCTTAGAAAGGGGAATTTGGATAACAGCCCACTTTGAAAGGAATGCGAAGGTGCACCAAAGAATTCCGCATTTTCACTGATCACCATCTTTGTATCAAAAAAGAATCGATATAGATCATATGCCCACCAACCCAGCGAAACGGGCGCAAAAATAAGAGAAATCATACAGATCGCACGAATAACGCCTGTTTTCGTATCACCCATGACAAAGGGATCCAGACCAAATACACCTCCAAAGAAAAGACACGCGGCATAAATAAAGAACTTCATATGTTTCTTGTCGTGCACAGGATTGGAAAGTACGCCTGCTGCAATCCCTTGAGGACCTAGACCTGGAACGCCGAGACCAAACACTTTCACGGCGTGACTGTTAAATACCACTTGTGCGGCATCATAAAACCACCAGACTCCAAAGCACATGATGTTGACGACGATTTTGGCAATAAATGTCAGGGGAGAGCGAAGATACAGGTGATCTAAGGCGAAGAACCCACCTAGAACCGATAAACCCATCAGGACATTGTATGATAAATAGGTGGCGCCTTCGCCGCCTTCTTCGCCGTTATTCATTTCATTTGCGTCGGAACTAGCTTCTCGCCAGAATTCGAGTTGTGAGACACTCGAGCTCATTACTTAGGGCTTTTTTAAAAAAAGCCCGCAAAAACATTACGTAGGGCTTTTTAAAATCGCATTACTATTTCTATGATAAATTCAGTATCATAGAAATAGTGATATGGGAACCACATCTCTTCGTTATATAAGCCAGGGGTGTGGGGAGCGCAGGTTCCCACTCTTAGATGGTAAACAACAATCCACCAAATCCATTGATCACGCGAAAGATGTTATAGTTGTGTGCATACACGATGGCACGGCAACTACCGCGTTGCTGCCAGGCTGGAATCAACGGACTGGTCAGCACCGTATTCATCTGAAACTGCCATACAATGCTATCAATGCGACTGGCATTCATTGTACCCGTTGGTTGGATATCCTCTGGTCGTAGAGCAAAACTGTAGTTATAAATGAACGAATTGATCGGAGTGCTGGTATGATGTTCATACGGCTGTTGAAGTCGAAAATATTGCGGCGTCCGTTCCGTAAATCGATCATATCCGTCCAGTTGAAGCTTGGCCGTCGAAAGAAGATCAAGGCGACCCGATGGAGCATTGGAGTTGATGTAAGGAGAAACGAATCCAGGCGTCGTTTCACCAATCGCCAAATTGCTGTAATTAAACCACTCATTGCGGTTCTGCATCGTATCCCGCTGAATCATAAACACGAATTCCTTGATCGGATGATTGAATTCGATCGGAATCGTCGCAGTCGTCTGATTGGCCGTAATCGAGAATGGTGGCGTGTGCTGTACTTGCTCAATCAGATACTCGTGCGTGGCACTTACAAAGGTACGACGTTCCTCCACATCGAGATACACGAAATCACCCCACAACATCATACTCGTGATCGGAGTGGTGCAACTTACCTGGATCGAGCACGCTGGCATCCATCCCTCTTGTGTCGCGGGAGGAATCGGCGGAGGAACCCAGAAGAGTTGCTGAACGGGACGTAACGTAATGTTGATACGGATGGGGCTGTATTGAAGGGCAAGTAGGGGAAGATACGATCCAGGATTCTGGCAAAAATAGAATTGGAGCGGGATCAACAAACGAAGGCCCTCGCCGCTATCGGATGGTTTGATATCGATCAAGTTATACGGCTCGACGCGACCGATCATTTCGTTCAGTGCATATCGCTGACTTGCAGGAGTCGTCAACTGAGTCCACACTTCCATCCACTCGCCGGTCTGTCGATCAATCTCCTGCTCACCCACTTCGAAGGTGATCTCTTGAATGAGAGCGTGACCAATGGAATTCGTATAGGACAAGGCTACCCCATTCGTATCCTTTAGTTGCGGTAGAACGACGTCAAGATAGACTCTGCCAAGGAGATCGCCTCGGCGAGGAATCAGGCACGTAATGCGTTGTCCGAAATTGGGCGTGCCGTCAAAGTACATTGGCTGCGATTCGGTTGCGAAATTCGTATGACGACGGTATACCATTTTGTAGAAACTGATTTGCGGGTTTCCTGTGAGAAACGCATCCTGTTTTCCTACTGCGGCAAGTTGAAGTAATCCTCCACCCGCTGGCATCCTGTTATCTGTTCCGGATATTTAACTTTAAACTTGTAATTGTGGAGCTTGTCGAAGTGTGTCGATTTTCATTCTTTGACGATTCTAGATGAGTGACTCTTCGGGTATCACTACTATTAATACTGGCCCCTTGGTGATTCGAACCTATTTGGATCAATCGCCCAACAATACGTATCTTCTGGGACGGTATGACTATCCAGTGTCAAGCAATTATGCACTCATTACTTCCTCTAACGGTCAACTGGTTCCCTCTAATGACATTTATGTGTCGAGTATCACATTGTCTAGGATGAATGCAAGCACGGCACTGATTAGTACAAGTGTAGTCCAAAGTGTCTCCGCGAATGCCATTCTTTCTGGCACATTCTTCGTCTCCTCGTTGCAGTCGAATATCATCAACATCTCTACACTAGGTGCGTGCACCATCAATTTGAATAATTTGGTATTATCTACCTTTGTCGGAAGCACGCTGACTGTGACCAGTCAATTAGCCGTTCAATCTACGTGTACGATAAGTTCTCTCAGTACGATTAATCTTGCTTATAGAACACTAACGGGAAGTACCATTGGCATAAACACGTTATCCGTATTTTCTATACTAAACGGCTCCACGGTGACCACGACCAATCTCACCGTGTCCACAGTTTCAGCAAATGCAACCACTACGAATCTTCTTACTACGTCATCGCTGAGTAGCAATACTCTCACCGTGTCAGTCCTTCAGAAAGACACGATCGTGATTTCAAGTATTGTGGGTTCGACCGTGAATGCAAATACGATCGATGCCTCTACGCTGACAGGTGGGATGATTTCGGTGAATACTTTATCGGCTCCATCATCCATCACGGGTTCTACCCTAAGTGGAACAAACGTCACAGCATCGAGCCTTCTTGGAAGTACACTTACAATGAATGCTGCCTATACATCAAGTCTCTATGTTTCTTCCCTGACGTTTTCAACCGCTCAAGGAAGTACGATGATCGTCTCAACGATGCTGGGTTCCACGACGAATGGCGGATTCATCACGTTTTCTACCCTTCGAGGAAGTACACTTGTTACTTCGAGTATGTCGGGTTCTACCCTGTTTATTAATGGAATGATGTTTTCTACTGCACAGGGCGGCACGTTCACAGCATCGACAGTACAAGTGTCAAGTCTCTCGGCAGGATTTGTTGGATTTTCTACGATGGTGGGGAGTACATTGAATGTGAGCAATCTTAGCTTTCCTTCTACTCTGACCGTTTCTAGCGTATCCGCCACAAATCTGGTCTTTTCCACAGCACAGGGAAGCACTGTTACTGCACAGTCTGCATTTATATCAACGGTCTCCACCTCCCCTTTTACATTTTCTACCTTGCAAGTGAGTACCTTTCTTGTTTCTACACTGTTAGGGTCGACTGCGAACGGCTCCCTATTGTCCTTCTCTACATTACAAGGGAGTACCTTGACTGCATCGATGACAATAGGTTCTACGCTGTATACAAGTCCTCTGACGTTCTCTACCGCACAAGGAAGCACGATGACAGTGTCAACGTTAACGGCGTCGAACTTCTATGGTGGAGGAATAACGGCATCCACTACACTAGGAAGTACACTTATTCTTTCTAGTCTTATCGGCTCTACGATTCGCGTGAATGGTATCGTCGTTTCTACGCTTCAAGGAAGTACTTTTATTGCGTCAACGTTGACAATGTCGAGCGTAAACGACGTAGCCTCTTTTTCAGTCTCCACCCTTCAAGGGAGTACACTTGTGATCTCTTCCATTATCGGATCAACAATTGTCAGTGGTGGATTCATTGGATTCTCTACGTTGGCTGGTAGCACGCTTAGCAGTGGAACGATTTCTGTATCCACCTTGACTGCTTCGACGATGCACATCACTACACTGAATACTAGTACGATTCAGGGGAATACAGCGATTATCAATATGATGACAGTAAACTCTACTGTAACCGCGTCTACAATCAATGCCATCAATCTGGGATATTCTACACTGAATGTGAGTACGCTTACTGTAGGAAATATCGCCACCACACTGCTCACAACATCCACTCTTACTACTAATTCTATATCACTGGTAACGCATCGAGTGAATCAGATGGCATATGGTACTACTCTAAAAAAAACATCAATTGCAAATGGCGGCAATGTAGTGATTAAAACGAGTGGCATTATCTTACAACCCAATACAGACTATATTAATAATATACAAGTATATACGTATGGCCCATCCGTTCAGAATCGATGGGTAGCAGGAGGCAGCGGTTCCAATACACTTGCCTATTCGAATGATGGAATTAACTGGAACGGTTTAGGAACAAGCCTCCTTTCATCTGTGAATGGCCTTCTGTGGAATGGTTTGATGTGGATTGCTGTAGGAAGTGGAACGAATCATACGCTCGCTTATTCCTATGATGGCGTCTTATGGACAGGTCTAGGAAAAACGGTATTTGCTACAGCGGGCAGAGGAGTAGGGTGGAATGGAATGATGTGGGTGGCAATGGGAGAAGGAACAAATACCATCGTTTATTCCTACGACGGAATCAATTGGAACATACCATCTGCTACTCCTTTCTCTGCTGGATTTTGTGTCGCGTGGAATGGAATGATGTGGGCGGCAGGTGGTAGTGGAACAAATACAATTGCCTACTCTTATGACGGGATCACATGGACTGGAGCTGGAGTCCCGTTTACCACATGTAGAGGGATCGCATGGAATGGGACTCGATGGGTAGCAGTAGGAAACGGGACAAATGCCATCGCCTATTCAAATGATAGCATCAATTGGTATGGTAACGGAGTTAGTATGTTCGGAGGAACAGCGATAGGGTATGGTATTGCGTGGAATGGAACACAATGGGTTGCTACAGGACAAGGAACGGTAAATACACTTGTATATTCCTATGATGGTGTCACATGGGCACCATCGACTGCTGCTATATTTCCTCCACAACCTATGACAAGCAATTCAACAACCATTGTTGGCGGAACATATCCAGGAACATATACCGCATCAGGTTCATCCGAACGCAATAGTACAACTAATTATTATACACCATTTGATGGAAACAATGTAACATTTTGGCAAGTTACGTCTCCTATGACTGCAACCACTACTGTGGATGGAACCGTATATACAGGCGAATGGGTACAAATACAGATGCCCTCACAATTGATATTATCATATTATACAATATACGAACCATCTGGTAATTATCCAACTGCGTGGCGAATCGCTGGATCAACTAACGGGACGACTTGGACATCGATTGATAGTCGAACCGGTCAAGTAACCAATACCATTTCAAGATATATTGTATCGCCGTCTGTTGGATATAGTTATTATCGTTTTATCTATATTACATCTGCAGGGGCCTTTCCAGCGCTTTCATCATTTAATCTATATGGAACAAATGTATTCAGTACAAGCGGAAATTCGGTTGCCTGGAACGGAACGATGTGGTTTGCAGCTGGCAGCGGAATAAATACACTCGCCTATTCATATGATGGTACCTCATGGAAAGGTCTTGGAAATATAATCTTTACAACTGCGGGACAACAACTCGCATATAACGCCAGTCGACCTCATACCATTACCTTCCCACGAAATATGATGGTAGCAGGAGGACAAGGATCGAGTTCGCTTGTCTACTCCTATGACGGTATCACATGGACTGCGGCTACACCAGTCAATCCATTCACTGTATGTAACGCAGTCGTATGGAATGGACAGATATGGGTGGCAGGTGGTACTGGCTCCGCCACTAATTCTATTGCGTATTCCTATGATGGGATCAAATGGATATCCGCTAGCGCGATTTTAACAACATGTAACGGGATAGCGTGGAATGGATTGATGTTTGTTGGAGTTGGCACAGGACCCATCTATACAATTGTCTATTCATATGATGGTATTAATTGGATAGGCGTTGCAAATAGTACTAATCTGATTAACCCCCTCTATGGAATCGCTTGGAATGGGATGATGTGGGTAGCAGTGGGTGGAAATGGTAGCAATTCCATTATTTATTCTTACAAGGGTATTAATTGGACAGCATCAACATCTACATTATTAACGACTGGATATGCTATTGTATGGGGTGGCAATAAATGGATTGCGGTAGGTGCTGCTGGTTCTGCAGGAGCCATTATTTATTCGACCGATGGAGTATCGTGGGCGAATTCGGGCTCAACGCTGTTTACAGCATCTGGAAACGGAATTGCGTGGAATGGAAGTATGTTTGTTGCAGTGGGGTCAGGAACCACTCATACTCTCGCCTATTCCTATGACGGAATCAATTGGACAGGAAATCTTAAAGTTCCATTTACAACAAACGGCAATAATGTATCATGGTGTGGTGATAAATGGGTTGCCGTTGGTAAAGGAGGCAGCTCTATCGCATATTCAATTGATAGTATTACATGGTATGATACATCCGTTTTTACCACAGAAGGTCGAGGAATCGCGTGGAATGCCGGTATAGGGAGCACCTTCATTCAACACCCTGTTATAGCAGTGGGTCAGGGGACACATACGATTGCCTATTCAGTGGATGGAATGCAATGGAGAGGTCTTGGTTCTTCTGTGTTCACGACCGCTGGGTATGGAGTAGCCTGGAATGGCAATCAATGGGTTGCCGTCGGTACAGGAACGAACTCGATTGCCTATTCGTTTGATGGTATTCGTTGGACGGGACTTGGAACTTCCATCTTTACCGTTGGAAAAGGCGTGGTATGGAATGGAAAGGCGTGGTTTGCTGTTGGAAGCGGCGCGCACTCTATTGCTTATTCCTATAATGGCATCTTATGGATTGGATTAGGAACGTCGATGCTTTCCTCTGGTAATGGTATCACATGGAGCGGTTCTCTCTTGGTTGCGGTCGGTTCAGGAGGTGTTGTTTATTCCGCCGACGGAGCGAATTGGACAAATGCAACATCTGTCTCATCCATTATTGGAACAGGGAATGGTGTCACATGGTCTAGTAATAGATATGTTGTTGTAGGAAATGGAGGTACGTCGACTATCGCGTGGTCCGATGATGGGATTACGTGGACGGATCTGGGCGTGGCTACCTTTGGAACGGCGGGACGAAGCATTACATCTATTGGTTCGATATGGGTTGCTACAGGAAACGGTACCAATACCATCGCTTCTTCCGTTGACGGAAAGACATGGACTGGCTCTGCATCTGGTAACGCGATTCTGGGACAAGGAAACGGGGTAACATGGACAGGAACGCGATTTGTGGCGGCTGGCTCAGGAACCAATACGATTATCTATTCGCGAGACGGCATCACGTGGTACGCATCGCTCAACGGAAATACGATATTTACCCAAGCCAATGCCGTTGCGGGCAATTCGCGAATCGGTCCCGTTGTGGTGGACAGTCAGATGGTGATAAATAGTTCAGACACACTCTCCATCGTTAGCGACTCCTATTACAACAAGGGTTATACTACCTTCTCCGCCTCCATTCAAACACAGCAATTATCGTCATAATGCCATACGGCTTTTATATGGTACATAAATAGTAATGTCGTCTGGATCAATTAATAGTGGTCCATTGATCATTCGACTGTACAACGATGGGTCCGTGAATAATACCTATCTGTTTCAATCCTTTTTGAACCCTGTATCGAGTAACTATCTTCTCGTTACCTCTACGAATGGTCTTCTTGCTCCCTCGAACAATATGTATCTATCGAGTATATCCGTTTCGTCGTGTAACGCAAGTACTGCGATAGGAAGTACCATCTATCATAACTTCATTACTGCGTCGACCATTAGCACGGGGAATCTATTTTACTCATCCATTTATGCTAATACGACACGCGTGTCTAGTGTGACTACGTGTACTATTAATTTGATTGGTTTAACCATGTCTACTTTTACTGGAAGCAGTATCTATGTTAACACCTTATCCGCCCAATCTACATTTACGACAAGTATATTAAATACATCAAATATTACCTTCTCGACGCTCACTGGAAGCACCCTTGCAGCCAACGTAATCACTGTCTTTTCTACGCTGACTGGGTCAACCCTGACTACGACCAATCTAGGCGTGTCCACATTAACGGGAAGTACTCTTACTGGCGATGCGATAACGTTTTCAACAATCATATATGACACGCTTGTATACTCGTCGCTCCAAGGAAGAACAGTGATCGCGTCCACTTTTATTGGTTCTAGTCTCTCTGCCACTTCGATCTATGCATCCAGTGTTCAAACGAGTACCGTTCTAAGCAATTCATTGTTGATTTCATCCACTTTACGCGGTTCTACAATGAACGGAATCAACCTGTCAGCGTCACGTCTGATGCCGAGTACAATGTCAATGAATATGATAAACGTGTCGAGTCTCAACGCATCTAACATGACCTTTTCTACCGCTCAAGGAAGCAGTCTAACTGTCTCTACCCTATCGGTCCCTATAACGACACAACGATCGCTTGCCTTTTCCACCCTTCAAGGAAGTACCGTCGTTTTATCTACTGTCAGCGGCTCAACATTATACATAGGAGGAATCGTGTTTTCTACTGTACAAGGCAGTACACTTATTGCCTCTACTGCATATATATCGAGTATCAATGTCGGATGGGGCGGGTTTTCTACGATGGTGGGAAGTTCGATTAATACAGGTATTTGTAATGCGGCCTCTACTATATTCGGTTCCATAATGACGATAAATCGCCTCGCATTTTCATTCGCACAAGGAAGCACACTAACTGCATCGACTGCGATCGTATCATCGATGACAGCGAATACACTTCTTTTTTCCACAGCGCAAGGAAGTACCCTTATTGCATCTACTCTCTATGGTTCCAGTATATTTGGAGGGACATTTTCATTTTCTACGATACAAGGAAGCACGCTTACTATATCAACATTGGTTGGTTCCAGTATATCTACAGGTATTATCGCATTCTCTACTATCGTGGGAAGTACCTTGACAACATCAACAATAACAACATCTACTCTTTATGGTGGTTCCATCGTATTTTCCACAATGGTTGGAAACTCATTGATTACATCGAGTATCGTAACGTCCAGTGTCAATACGAACGGACTCGTAGGATCAACGCTTGAAGGAAGTACCATGCGTGTTTCTACCGTTATTGCATCTACCATGAATATCGCATCACCGCTCCTCTTTTCCACTCTTCAAGGAAGCACAGTGTCTCTTTCGGTCATAACGTGTCCGACTGTGAGTGGAAACATATTGTTTTCTACGATGACAGGAAGTAGTATTGTTTCGAATGCGGTAAGCGGTACAAATGTGACTGCGTCGACGTTTATTTTCACAAACCTGAATACATCAACCCTTTCAGGGAATGCTCTAACGTTTAGTTCAATGACTGTAACGTCTACTCTGACTGCATCCACTTTGAATATAGTCAATCTGAATTATTCAGGTATATCTGCTACAACGGCGAATACTTCCAATATTACTGCAAATACAGCGACGACGACATCACTTATTGTAAGTTCCATATCACTGCATACCTATTCGATTCGACAACCTGTGTATGGTGCTACTTCTAAAAAATCATCCATTCCTAATTTGAATAATGTTGTTATCAAAACGAGCGGGATTCGTGTACGTCTAGATGCGCCATCAAATCAATTACAGAGATATACATTTGGGCCATCTGTTCCGAATCGTTGGGTTGCGTGTTGTAATGCGATAAATACGCTCGGTTATTCGAATGACGGATTGAACTGGTTAGGTGTAGGGGCTACCATATTCGGTAGGGGATATAGCGCAGTATGGAATGGAACCCTATGGGTTGCTGTAGGTGATGTTTTGGGTGGTCTACATTCTATTGCTTATTCTTATAACGGGATTAACTGGATAGGGCTCGGATCTTCGATTTTTACATCCACTGGGCTAGATATCGCGTGGAATGGAACCATGTGGGTGGCAGTAGGTAGTGGTACAAATTCGATTGCCTATTCCTATGATGGAATCAATTGGACAGGATTAGGATCGCTCATTTTTTCGACTCAAGGTAATGCTATTGCATGGAATGGAACCATGTGGGTTGCAGTGGGTAGTGGTACAAATTCAATTGTCTATTCATATGATGGTATCCAATGGTCGGTGTTAGGAACATCCATATTCTCTACATCAGGTAATGGAATCGCGTGGAATGGTCTCATGTGGGTAGCAGTTGGTGTAGGATTATCACATACCATTGCCTGGTCCTCGAATGGAATTGTTTGGTCAGGTCTTGGATTAATTATATTTACTACAGGTACAGGTGTAGCATGGAATGGAACCATGTGGGTGACAGTGGGTTCGGGAAGTAATAACATTGCCTATTCATATGATGGATTGAAGTGGAACGGATTAGGTAAGAGTGTATTTACAGACGGCCGAAAAATCACATGGAATGGTGTGATATGGGTAGCAAACGGTAGCGGAAATACTCTTGCTTATTCGTATAATGGTATCCAATGGACCGGTTTAGGGGCCATTCTCGCTCCAACCTTTACATGTATGGCTACAGGATTCAATTCCGCTCGTCCCCATCAGATCACCTTTCCTGCGACGATGTCCGTTGCCACTGGTTCAGGGACAAACACTCTTGCCTACTCATCCGATGGAATGAATTGGACAGGTTCAGGGTCAACGATCTTTACAAGCGGTACCAATTCCGCCTGGAACGGAACTCGATGGGTTGCCACGGGTTCGGGCTCGAACACTCTTGCCTATTCAACAACTATTACTTCATCCATCACGTGGCAAGGACTAGGTTTGTCTGTTTTTTCGACACAGGGCAATGCCGTCGCGTGGAACGGTTTGATGTGGGTGGCGGTAGGCAGCGGTACCCACTCGATTGCCTATTCCTATGATGGAATCACATGGATGGGACTTGGAGTGGGGACCTTTTCTACATCTGGTAATGGCATCGCATGGAGTGGTTCGATGTGGGTAGCAGTAGGTTCTGGAACGAACTCGATTGCCTATTCTGCAGATGGAATCGTATGGACTGGCTTAGGAAATACTATCTTTGGCACACAGGGAAATAGTGTCGCATGGAACGGTTCGATGTGGGTAGCAGTTGGCTCAGGAACGAACTCGATTGCTTATTCTAATGACGGGAAGACATGGACGGGTCTCGGTAACAGCTCACCCATTTTCACAAGCTCTGGAAACGGTGTCGCATGGAATGGTTCGATATGGGTCGCCACAGGTGCAGGTGGAAATACCATTTTATACTCTACCAATGGAATTACATGGACGGCTGCCGCATCTAGTTGTTTTACAATCGCTGGAAATGGCGTAACCTGGAATGGTTCTAGATGGATTGCAACAGGTTCAGGGACAAATACGATTGGTTATTCGAATAACGGTTCGAACTGGACTGGTGGAACCACACCCTTTTCCAGTGCTGGTGCTGGAGTTGCGTGGAATGGTGGTCTTGGAAGTGTCGTCATCCAACATCCTGTGATTGCGGTTGGTCAAGGAACTCACACCCTTGCCTATTCTGCCGATGGCGTTCAATGGACTGGTCTTGGTAAGAATATCTTTAGCACCGCTGGTTATGGCGTGGTCTGGAATGGGTCAATATGGGTCGCCGTTGGCGCAGGAACCAATAATACGATTGCCTATTCATACGACGGACTTCGTTGGACTGGGTTAGGGGCCTTCGTGTTTTCACAAGGCAACGGTATTGCCTGGAACGGGTCTCTTTGGGTTGCTGTTGGAAACGGGACAAATAAGATTGCGTATTCGGTGGACGGTCTAGTATGGACCGGTTCTACCACAGGAAATGCCATTTTTACGAGTGCAAACAGTGTCGCCTGGAACGGGAAACAGTGGGTTGCCGTCGGTCAAGGAACAAACAGCATCGCCTATTCTGCTGATGGAATCACTTGGACCGCCGTTAGTTCCGCAAATATACCCGCACAAGGTAATGGTGTAGCCTGGACTGGCTCCCTATGGGTTGTCGTCGGCACGGGCACCAATTCCATTGCGTATTCTAGCACTGGTATCACATGGTCCTTCTCTCCAACAGGGAATGCCATTTTTACAAGTGCAAACAGTGTCACATGGAACGGCGCAGGATGGGTCGCAGTTGGTACAGGGACCAATAGCATCGCTTATTCTTCCGATGGAGTCGCCTGGATAGGAATTGTTACAAGTCTGTTTACTATAGGATATGGTGTATGCTGGACTGGTACACGATTTGTTGCCGTCGGATCAGGGACGAACGCGAACATCTACTCACAAAATGGTATTACATGGTATGCCTCGCTCAACAGCATATTTACACAGGGAAATGGAGTAGCAGGCAATCCGCGCATTGGTGCCACGGTATGCGACAGTCAGATCGTTCTGAATCGTACGGGAGTTAATGCATCGAATACTCTCGATATCGCGAGTGACTCCTATTACAATTCAGGATATACAGACTGTTCTGTTACGATTCAAACACATGCAATTGCATAACGTAGGTGCTTGCATAACGTAGGTGCTTGCATAACGTCAGTGCTCGCATAACGTATACGGCTTTTATGTCATTATTAATTATAAGATAATAATTAGCAATGTCATTGGGTCCCATCGACAGTGCACCGCTCATCATTCGCACCTACAACGATGATTCAGCGGACAATACATTTCTATTAACACGGTATGATTACCCTGTTTCTAGTAATCATATGTTGCTTACGACCTCCAATGGAACAATGGCGTCATCCGACGCTCTCGTTCAGCCCTCTATGGGTATGTCATCGATCGCCGTTTCGACCTATCAAGGAAGTAGTGTCGTATACAGCACTTTTTATGCTTCAACCTTACAACTTCCATCTGCTTTTTATGATACCATTGTCAAAACGAGTTTTACTACGAGTAGTATGACGGCTTCTACTATTGGAATCGATATACTTACTATTTCTACAATGACCGTCTCTACCGTTTCACCAAATAATGTAACAGCGACATATACTGCATTTGGCTCCACTGTACAAACATCATCCATTTCATTTTCAACATTATCGGGCAATTCGTTCGTTACCAACAGTATTAATTCGGTTTCCTCTCTCGGTGCATCTTCAATCTATACTACAATATTGAATGCTTCCACCATCATAGGCGATACACTTCGCTTCAGTAGTATTACGGTTACGAATGCAATTGCTACCAATGCTACGTTCGCTTCCATTCAAGGAAGTACGCTGGGCACATCGACGCTGGTCACATCATCACTCCTCGGTTCGACTATCTATACCAGCCCTGTTATCTTCTCCACTCTTCAAGGAAGCACTCTTACTACAAGAATCGTGACATACAATTCTACCCTATCTGCGTCAAGTATATATACAGATGTACTTACCTTTCCCGTTACAACAGGGGATACCATTCTCATCAGTACCATCAACGTCCCGCTTGCATTCATTAACTCCTTTGTCTTCTCTACCGCGCAGGGTAGCACCCTTCTTCTTTCTACACTGAATGCATCCACTTTAACCATAAGCTCTATCACAGGTTCCACCTTTCAGGGAAGTACGATGCTCTTCTCCACGTTGACAGCATCTTCGATGAATGGGACTGGAATAGTGTACTCTACCCTTGAAGGAAGCACCTTGCTTCTATCTAGTATAACTATTTCTACACTAACTACAAATCCAATATTGTATTCGACAATGTCTGGAAGTTCTGTGAACGCGATTGTTATAACCTCTACCCTCAGTGGATCAACTATCTTACTCAATACCTTGGCCTTTTCAACTGTTCAAGATGACACCGTCTTTCTTTCCACCTTCTATCTTTCCACTTTATCATTGAATTACGCAGCTGGATCTACTCTGCAAGGCAGTACAGTTATTGCACCAGCACTCGTGGCATCCAGTATGAATGGAACGCGTGTCACATGGTCCACGAACGCGGGTAATACAGTATTCTTTTCCACGATGACAGCATCATCTATCTATGGCGGATCCATCGTATTCTCCACGCTTCAAGGTAGTACTGTGTCATTATCTACCACAATCTTCTCTACGTTATCCGCATCGACAATGTCGTATTCGACGCTTCAAGGAAATACCTCTGTATCCAATGACGTAAACAGTTCTACCCTACAAAGCGGTTCCATCCTATTCTCTACTCTGCAACTGAGTACATCGAATGTTTCTACTCTTACTAGCTGTACCATCAATACGTCAAATAGTAATGTATCAACGCTTCAAGGAAGTACACTTGTTGTTTCTACATTGTCTGGCTTCACAATCATGACGGACAGTATCTTTTTTTCTACAATGAGTGGAAGTTCTATGATAGCGAATACCATTACCGCAAACTCAACCTTTAGCGATAATGGCACTAAATTTTTTTCATCCTATCTGGTGAATGCTAGTCAAATATCTACATCACAATTAAGTACACTCAGCGTTCCATCCACCCTTACTGTTTCTACACTGTACCGTGTGAATCCGTCCAGTCTTACCTATTCTACCCTTACACTTGCCGCAGGGCTCCAATCCAATACCGTTGCAACATCTGGTTTATCGTGTTCCTCGATCACGACTGCGAATATCAATGTGACACGCTCAGTAGTAAATGAGCCTGTGTATGGACAAACCGTTAAAATCGAATCAATTGTGAATTCATCTCCAGTCATTGTAAAAACAAGCAGCATTCATGCGAAACTGGATGCTCCGCCTTCTAATCAACAGATCTATACGTTTGGACCATCTATCCCAGATCGATGGATGGGTGGCGGTTCAAATTTTCCAAATTCCCTTGCGTACTCCTATAATGGAATCAATTGGACAGGTCTTGGAACTAATATATTTGGAACATGTTATGGAATTGCTTGGAATGGGACCATATGGGTTGCTGTCGGTATTAGTGGTCCAGGTGCGCCAAATTATATTGCTTACTCTTATGATGGAATCAGATGGACCGGTCTTGGAATGATTATTTTTAGATATAGTGGCAATGGAATTGCTTGGAACGGGGCCATGTGGGTAGCGGTAGGATGGGGTGACAATACGATCGCATACTCCTATGATGGTATCAATTGGATAGGCCTTGGAACAAGTATTTTTACAGGTTCTGGAGCAGATGTCGCGTGGAATGGTTCTATGTGGATTGCGGTTGGAGATGGTTCCAATGCGATTGCTTACTCCTATGATGGTATCAATTGGATAGGCCTTGGAACAAGTATTTTTACA
>Ga0078894_10001733_pt1 | contig 16357 bp, 11 predicted proteins | sample LauGreSu1BDMLBSD_2_FD_67506 | JGI IMG/M metagenome (GOLD analysis project Ga0078894, IMG submission 67506) | Freshwater lake microbial communities from Lake Michigan, USA - Su13.BD.MLB.SD (version 4) (version 4) | ecosystem: Environmental > Aquatic > Freshwater > Lake | place: Lake Michigan... | reverse complement strand
CCAACAGAGAGCCGGTCCGAAGATTCAACGGCTTTCAGCAACTCGCGCTTCCGACGATCTGAACTCTTCTTTCGCATCCAATTGATGTACGCCACCGTGATGGCTCTATCAGGACCAACGCTGCCAGAGTCGCTTGATCCCCCCTCTCCCGCTGTCTGCTTGTAGTGCTTTAGGAAATCTTGGTTGCTCTTAAACACTTGAGGCATCTTGAGATACGAAGACTTCAAAATATCAAGGCCGTCTTCCCCGTATAAAAACTGGACAATAGATCCGTCGGCATCTCGCACTGTTTGGTCATACTGCACAACCAGACACTCCATGTGCTTCACCAAACAGCGCTGGAGGTATCCCGATCGAGCCGTTTTGACTGCTGTATCAATCAAACCTTCTCGCCCAGCCATACAGTGGAAAAAGAACTCCTGTGGTCGAACGCCAGACAAGAATCTGTCTGCGACAAATCCACCGGCGCGGGAGGATAAATCAAATTCCGCAAAGGAGGGGAGAGACCGCATGGTAGCCATTAGGGGAACACGATGACCTTCCAATTCTTGCTGACCAAGGAGACAGGAAATTTGAGACTGATTGATTTTTGATCCCTTGGCGCCTGTCATAACCATTGCACTGAAATTATTGGTTGGGAACGGAACTTCGAGTCCTGCAGGCAAAACTGAATCAATCGTTTTACCCCAAAACTCAGACGAGTTACCAAGCATCATTTTCTCCAGCAATTCCAAATCCTCAACTCCTTGCGATTTCACAACGTTGCCCAAACTGAGGGAAAGATTCTTCAGCGAATCAGTGCTAGGTTCAGGCGAACCTGGTCCGAGGTTTGTAATCATGTGCAACCGATCATTGGTCCATGTCTTGATGCGATTCCATCCGCCTTCTCTCGCGGTCAAGAGAAGCGATTTCCGCACCTCTTCGGAATCTGGCTTGATCAGAATGTCCCGCATGCAACACGTGAACCCTCTCCACTGGAGAAACAAGGTAAACATTCGCGAAACACCCGTCATGAGTAAACCTGCAGCACTCGCGCCCAAAAGCTCATAAACCACATGTGAAAGCCCTCCTGCGTTTGCGCCAACACTGTTTTTATCAATCACGCCCATGAGCAATTCGGAATCCCGAATCAAGATGGTTTCTTCCTCCTTGTTGCCGTCCAACGACCCGCCCCATAAATCACCCGGAGTTCGACTTTTACCTATATGATTCAAACCAACCTTTGCCGCTTCGCCGTTTGGCGCGCACATGCGAACTAAACTGCGAATCAACATTGTGATGATTTGCTTTCCTGTCCACATTGGGATCGGCTTCATAACCGCTGGAGCCACTATTTCCACATACCCCCCATTGATGAGAATTTTACCTTTTCGGACTCGCAAATCGCGATGACAACTAACCTTGAAATTTTTGCTCAAATTGATCATTGAATCACCCTCTAAAGCCGCTCGCAAACCTGCGTACAACAATTGGTACGTTTGCTCCAGGTTCAAAAAAGTGTTTCGACCAGTCAATAGAGCGGCTGATGCAATATTGTCTTGAATCAAACCTCGGAGAGGGTTTCCGGCAGTTGGGCCCAAAAACTGAGTGTCTGCATTGGCTATGAAAAGCGCTTCGGATCTTGCAACTGGATCTTGCGGGCAGTGAAGATTGATTTCGTCGCCGTCGAAATCCGCGTTAAACGTGTTACAATTTACATAGTGCATTCGGATTGTTTTTTCGCGGTGAAGCACTCGAGTAAGCATCGCCATAATTCCTGGCTTGTGCAGAGTTGGTTGACGGTTCACCAACAACGGATCTCCATTCCGAACATGTCGCATAACAATTCGATGACCATTGCCGTCCGTTGATAACACATACAGAGACTTTGCAAGCGCTTCCCGTTGTGTCTCCGAACGACCCACCAAGGAAACCAACTTGCCGTCTGGGTACTGAATAGCCGTGGCGCCCGGATACACATCAGGACCATTGATGACGAGCTGACGGAGATAATCAACGTTATGAGCGAAAACAGGTTCTGGGACTGTTAGTTGCATAGCTGCAAATCTTGGAAGACCAATCTGGTTTGTTTCCAAATTCACGTCGGGAGAAATAACTGAACGACATGCATAATTGACTCGTTTTCCCATCATCTTCATTCTAAACAATCCTTGCTTGCGTTCCAGCAATTGACGAACACCTTGCTTGATGTCAGTGTTGTACGCAGATCGACCACTTTTCGACGAATCCATATATGTATTGACCCTGTCTTGGAGCGCAATCAGTGCAGTTCCGAGTTCCTCGGTGGACGACTGCTGCCCGGCAGGGTTTTCCTCTTCCCGCGATTCACGGTCAATCACTCGACGAACCAGGTCGCTGGCTTCCATGATGGATTTCAGAGCTTGAGTGCTTGATGGAATAAAGGACATGTCACCGCCACCGCCACCACCAGATCGCAATGGCCGGAATCGGTTAGGAGGCACGAGCACGTTGCGGAGGAAAAATACTCCTTCCTTCTGAGCTCCTGCTCCAGGAAACAAGTACTTGAGTATCTCAGTCTCGTTGCGCCACAGTGGAGAAATCAATGAGTTGTGAACATATGTCGGTGTCAAATACTTCTCTTCATCCTTGCTAGCCTTTCGAGGCTTCATAAATATACGAGAGTATCCATCAACACGGAAAGTGTTGCTTGGCAATCCGCAGTTCTCGCAATTAGATGTTGGAATGGAGGAAAGAAACTCTGAAACCAAATCAGACCATGCCCCAATTTCACCCGTTGTGATACTCGCTCCCATGCCCCCGTCTGGTGACAGTGTTGGCTGGTGATGGAGATTCTTCGTGGCATCAAAATGAACGCGGCGCTGTGCCTCCGCACACATCTCCTTCAGATGCTTAATGCTCTTCTCTGAATGCGTTTGTGTTTCATCAAAGGCTTCTGTCCACTGCTTGTCGTTTGAAGCATCCGTGTAATGCAAATTCTGATGAGGCGAACCTGACGCTAGCGGCTCCTTTTCGAGGCAAGTACGCTTGGACTCATCAATCATCTTCAAGGGTATGTTGCTTACCTCAATCTCACGTCCCCTACTTAACAAGTTGAACTTATCAACAAACTTAGCCGTAACGACGGCGTTCAATCTGAACCGGAAACATCTCGAACAACATTTCTTAATCAACGCGTAGAGCTGCTTCATAAGAAAAGGATTGTATATCTCACAAGCCAGCTCTATGTGCCCGCAGTGTCCTGGGCAATCTGCTTGCTGGCAACAAGTCTTACAAGTATCACCTCGCTCAACCGGTCCCATCCGTAGGTCATAAAGTCCTCCGGGAATTGGACTCGATTGGAGTTGAGCGAATACCTCAGTTTCAGTTACCTCGACGGCAGACAGACTTCTGATTTCCTCGGGGGTTAAGTAGATAAACTTAACACTAGTGATAGACTTCTCGTCGCTCATCGCTCCCGAGAAGGAAAAAATTGAATTTCCCAAATTGGTGGGTGATGCAAAAGATGCATCGTTGGATTGGTTTAGTAGGACTTTTACAGTACAAACGCAAGTTCATTTACATCTTTAGGATGAATTGACTGTGTCAGTGTTGGTATGAACTCTTGATTATACACTGATAGTTCACAAAGTTGACCAACGATGACTAGAGCTGGATCGCACGGTCCAGCTAGATTTACATCGTTCACAGCCACCTAATGGTGACCGTCATACTCAGCCTCCTCCTCATCAAACTCGCCCTCCTCTTCGGCCGTAGCGTCTTGGTATTGTTGATACTCACTCACCAAGTCATTCATATTCGATTCGGCCTCGGTGAATTCCATCTCATCCATACCCTCACCAGTGTACCAGTGAAGGAACGCCTTGCGTCTAAACATAGAAGTGAATTGTTCTGCGACTCGCTTAAACATCTCCTGAATTGCAGTACTGTTACCAATGAAGGTTACCGCCATCTTGAGACCCTTCGGTGGAATATCACACACGCTCGATTTGATGTTATTAGGGATCCACTCGATGAAATAAGAGGAGTTTTTGTTTTGAACATTCAGCATCTGCTCATCAACCTCCTTGGTTGCCATTCGTCCTCTGAATAAGGCTGCAGCCGTCAAATAGCGGCCGTGTCGGGGATCCGATGCACACATCATATTCTTTGCATCAAACATTTGTTGGGTAAGCTCAGGCACTGTAAGAGCCCTGTATTGCTGCGAGCCTCGTGAGGTCAAGGGCGCGAATCCGGTCATGAAGAAATGCAAACGGGGGAATGGAATCATATTGACAGCCAGCTTGCGGAGATCCGAGTTCAATTGACCGGGGAATCTAAGGCACGTTGAGACACCGCTCATTGCCGCTGATACGAGATGATTCAAATCTCCATAAGTAGGAGTCGTCAATTTCAGAGTTCGGAAACATATATCATACAAAGCCTCGTTGTCCATCATCATCACCTCATCAGCGTTTTCAACTAGCTGGTGAACCGATAGAGTTGCATTGTAGGGCTCTACAACTGTATCAGAAACCTTAGGTGATGGAATAATCGAGAATGTCTCCATAATGCGGTCGGGGTATTCTTCTCTGATTTTCGATATCAGAAGAGTACCCATACCACTACCGGTACCACCACCCAAGGAGTGACAGAACTGGAATCCTTGCAGGCAGTCGCAACCCTCGGCTTCTTTCCTTACAACATCAAGAACCGAGTCAATAAGTTCGGCCCCCTCTGTATAATGTCCTTTAGCCCAGTTGTTACCGGCTCCGGTTTGTCCGAAAACGAAATTGTCAGGCCTGAATAGTTGGCCAAACGGACCGGCGCGTACGCTATCCATGGTACCGGGTTCCAAATCGAGCAGAACAGCTCTGGGAACATACCTACCGCCCGTCGCCTCGTTAAAGTAGACGTTGATACGTTCAAGTTGCAGGTCACTATCTCCGTGATACGTTCCAGTTGGATCGATACCATGCTCATCAGATATGACCTCCCAGAACTTCGCTCCTACTTGATTTCCGCATTGTCCAGCCTGGATGTGTACCAGTTCGCGCATTTATATGGTTTATAGCACTACATGCACGACATGAGTTAAAAAGTTGCGTTTCTTAAACGCTGTTGCGCAAGAAAAAAAATGAGTCGTCAATTTCTCCTGTAGATGAATTTCAAGTTGCATGCGCCCAAAAGCGACATCCCGCGACTTTCAAAATGCGTTCTTTACTATATCTTTGCGAAAAGCAGTGTTTTCGGTGAACTAATAGCGAAACTCCTAATCCTAAGTCCCTTCTAATCTCTATTATCACTGCCAGTGACCTCTTGTTCTTCAGTTCCGTCGTTGTCACCGAGTCCTTCGGGGTACACTTCATCTGCCTCGGCGCTGGCGTCCTCCGTCTCTTCGAATTTCTCGGCATTGGGTGGAGGGACGAAGTATGGTAGCCTTCCTTTTTGCCAGTCTTGGATTACAACTCTAGCAACGGTTTCAATGTCTGGTTCTCCCCCTTTCAGAAGTTTACCCATTCTCACAGCAAGCGTTGAGAGGAACAAGTTCGCATCCGTAAATATGTGTGGGTTCTCAGCGATGATTGTGGGATTGATAGAGTATTTTTTCACCAGTCTGCTGGTGTCCACAATCCTGCTTAGCAGATCGGGGATATACAGACTAGGGCTGCTAAGTTTTTCGGGCCTCACAACACCCTTGAGAACCTTATCAGCCTCGGCGCTGATGGTGATCTCCCAGTTCCCGTGATCGGGTACGATTCCGGGACAGTCAATCAGGTAGATTCTCTTTGTCAACGCAACGTATTGCCACACTTTCGTTTCTCCTGGAACCGGTGCGGCCTTGCAAGCTTCGGTACCTTTTAGAGCATTGACGACACTGCTTTTACCGACATTTGGGAAACCAACGAAGCCAACCGAGACGTGTTTGCGATCCTTCATAAGCCCTGCAAACTGTCTCAGTAACTGAATCAAAGCGTTCTTACCGAAGGGGTTTGTGACGGATGCATGGAATGCTAATGTTGGATATTCCTTCGATAAAGTTTGAACCCATTTCTTGGCGACCCAAGACGGAACCAGATCGCACTTGTTCATAAGGAGAATCAAATGTTTGTTAGCCCTGTTCTTTTTAAGTTCGCGTTCCAAAGGAATACAGCGAGTCCCCATAGGATCTCTTGCATCAATAACCTCGACGATAATATCGGAACTATCAACAACCTTGTATAGCTCCTGCCAAATCCTTTTTGAAGTACCCTTTCGAAAGACTTCCTCAGAAATCATCGTATCTTGAGCTTCTTCACGCTCGTCGTTCGCCTTGAGAGAAGTATCCCTGGTTTCGTCATAGGTTTTGCATCTTTTGTTTGATGCCTCTGCCATATCCTCGAGGTTCGAGATCGACAATTTAGGACGTTTCCTCTGGCTCCCTTTTCCAAACGTTTCGCTGTATGGTTCCACCGCTAGCAGACTTTGCCCAAGTCCTTTCTCGGTAGTTCCCTCAGTCTGTAGGAGTGACATCGGAATCTTACTATTCTTCAAAACAACCTTGAACGGGTCGTGTACCGATTTAGCGATTTCATCCCTGAAATCTTGGAGTCGACCTTGTGTGATGACTCTCGTATTCCCGAACCAGCGTCTATCAGGTTGAATTCTCACAGGGGCTGTCGGATGCTCTCTCATCTTCTCCCTGTCCGCCTTGTTGGAATACATATTCAGCCGCTTAATAGTGGCTTTTGAGCGCATCTGCGACCCTTTGGCTTGCGCGCCTTTCTTGGCTCGATCCGGATTTGTGGATGCGTTTCCCGGATTAAAAGCCGAAGAACCACCTCGCCATTTGGATCCTTTGTTACCAACAGCTCCCTTAGATATCGGTTTGGCCATTTTCGGATGCGTAAAAATTTCAACACCTCTCTACAGTATTTCGATGTGTCAAGTAACTCTGATATATGTGAATATAACCTTAATTTAACTGCAGTCAAGCGTGGTGACGAGAACTGGAGGAATGCGTTTATAGGGAGTCAGTGATGTTACCAACCGCCTCAACTGTTTCATCAACTGTGGGAATGTGGTCTGAAGCGATGGGGGTTGAGGTTTCACTCGTGCTTGAAGAGTCATCGCTTTCGTTTGATACCTCGCCTTGCTCGGGAGTTTCGCCTGACTCTGGCATAAGGAGCGATGAATCGATTTGATCGCTGCTGGGTTCAGATTCAGATATAGATTCTTCAGAGTCGTCTTCCACCTTCGTCAACTCTCTGTACTTGATAAACGCACCACCACATCGGGCTGTGGCATTCTCGATTTCACAACCCGGTTGGCTGTCGAGATAGATAACGAAGCCACCGAATTGCGAATCGCCAATCATGCAATCAATCGCCATACTCCGTCTTGAAACCGAATTTGAGCACGCTACTACGGCTCGGATATCGTAAGCCTCTACTACGCCACTAGCTCCTTCCGGTTCCGTACACGATACGATATTGGTTAGTCTTGTGCTTTGAACCAGAGAATCCATATCGCCAAAGTCCTTGAATAAATAGAACTCCTCACAATTGTTCATGGGCCCATACATGACCTGATAAACTTTCGGTCCAAGGGGCCTGACGACAAAGGACTGTCTAGCCTGATTGTATCCGACTTGGGGTTTCTCACATTGAACAATGCCAACAATTAGACTGAATAATTGAAACCTCATTTATTCAACTAGGATCCAGGAACGATGCAAAATACACAACCCAACGCCCTCCTCTACAGTCCTATGGTTTCAGAGTAATAATCGTTATAGTCGATCTTTGCAACAAGAGCCAGAGCTCTCGTTCGATCGCCACCAACATAGTGTTTCAATTGCACTAACAAGCTGTTTAGTTGACCTTGAAAGGCATCCTCAAATTTCGCAATCAGTCCTATAAACTGTTCCTCCTGAGTGATTCGAATCAGCTCGTCCTCGTCGGTGTTTGACTGCATGCACACAAACCGACTCATATGCGACGCAAACAACAAACAGGTCCCCAAAACCTTGTTCACCGATCGAACACATACTGGACTTATACAGCAACCAATGAGAATCTCGTCTATACATGTCTCAACAGATTGCTTCACTGACTCTATATTCTCCGTACCTCGTATGTCCTCGTGAAGCTTGGCTATTCCAACCCTCACGACATCAACGTTGAGAAAGAAGAGATAGTTGTTGACAAAGTGAGTCATTTTTTTCAACAAAATATTTGCGCTGAATAAAACGCACCCGTCGCCAATGAATTTAAACGATTGAAAATCAAGCCATAATCGGCCCAGTTTAATACTCACTATTCGCGCATAAGACAAGATCCGAAAAACTGATTGGTACTTGAAAATTGCCGAATCGCAAAACACCAATGTTAGAGGAAACTCTATTCTTGGGTTCAGTGTAAAGGCCCTCATCAGTGGGATTGATGTCGTTTCCTCCTTGAGCTCATTCAGTGTCTTGAAGCAACCACCTGGTCCAAACATGTCTTCGATCGCAAACGCATGCGTCTCGGACAGCGGAGATCGGGGAACAGTGGCTAGAAACTCATCGATTTGAGAACAGTCAACAAGTTTTAGTGGTTTCTCCAGGATGGGCAAAAACTTTTCAATCAAATCGGAAAACCAATCTGCCTGAACCAGTAATAAGTGCTGATGGAACCACCGAATAGCTTCGGGGATTGAACTTGCTGAGTCTATAGCACGAAAAAGTTTCGAGGAACTCGTGGAAACACACTCGGTGAAAAATTTAGCCACGAGGTGTTCATCAGTGATAAACACCCTCGTTTCTGGACAGACGACGGAAAGAGGTTGGTGTCCCAAGCTGTTGAGCAAAGAAGTGTTCGTTCCAGACCGGGTAATGAGATCGGAGTAATCCTTAAGTCTCGATGGGCATGATCGCAATCCTTCAACTGAAAACTCTGTGTGAATTCTTTTCAGAAACACTTCTTCGAATACATCTGAATCCGTAGAGCCGTGGGTGCAGTAGTGTGAGACGAGTCCAATGAACGGGTCAAGACCCGCGATGAGTATGGCATCACATACTTGCTTTAATGGGCCAACGTGTTGATATTTGAAACTCAAGTTCCACAATTCATCAAGAGCCTCTCCACAGTCGCGTGATGCTTCCAAGAGCGCAACCGCTTCGTCGAGAACGCACAACGTTCGCAGAGTTTCGTCCAGCTCATACTTGAGGTGAGAAATGGTGAGGTTGCCACTTCTCAATCTAGTCTCCCAATCCACGACATGCAACATGAGACCGACTAAATATTGTAAGAGTCGCTCTGAAATCGAATGCACTATACGAGAAACAGGCTCCTCTAAATTGCGCTAATCTAAGATATCAAGAGGAAGAAAAGCAGACATACGTCGATAAATGACAGGACCCGGGCTACGTGCTTGCGTGCGGGGTCAAAACCGACGAGTACATGCTCAACAGGAGCACCTATGTTTAGTAGTCTACCACGATAAGCATTTAAAGAGAGTCATTTAACATACTTCCTATTGATTCTCGATTCGATCCCAATAAGAGAAGATAGCAATTCCTGAATAACGACTGATTCATGTACTGAGGCGTCGTGCATTTTCCCAGGCTGGAAAAAATTAGAAACAGTTGTAAATGCTCACTACAGGAGTAAAGAATGCTTTGAAACTGACGTCTCGGAATGGATTCCAAGTGCGGTTTACAAGCGGAATAAAGCTGCTCAATGAGCGCGCGAAGGCAGACGAGGATTATTATTTCTCAAAACAAGACGGTAAGTTCCGGAGATTTCACCCCTGAATATTCTCGGTAGAAAAACTAATCAAACATATGATTCAGGATAGCCCGGATATGATCGGGCTCAACAATGGCGAGGTCACCGGCGAACCACACTCGCTGGGTGACAAAATAAAACTTGTCTTCATGAAGAACGGTATTCCTCCGAACGCCCATCCACAGCTTTTAGATGATCTCGTGAAGCTGCTTGAAGGAGAGCAGAGAAAGTAGATTTAGTAAGCGCGTCTCGTGTTATGTATGGATGGAACTTTAGCCGAACCAATTCTGACCAACCAGGTGCATGATATATTTTCTAGTCGCATGATTTCGCGTTCGATCTTTCGCTTGTTTTGCTCGAAGGCAAGTGAAACCACTCAGAAGCCACGCGTGATATCATTCGACCTACCGGCCCAGATTGATTCAACGCGTGTAGTTGAAAGTGAGCGACGTCGGCGGAAGCTCCGAGAGAAGCAAGCTAGTGTTGTGACCTCCGCAAAACAGCAGCATGCTATTGACGAGTATTTTCCCACCAGCGCTCTCACCCCGCAGCCAGAGACATTGCCGGAAACCATCCCTGTAAAGCGTCCGAATTTGTGGATGAAATTTGAAGAGAAACCATCCATCGCAGACGTCGGAAGATACATGCGATTCTCAAGAGACTCGTTAATGTCCCTCATGCCCGAGGGTCTCGCTGGCGAACTCCCTCGGGACATATTTCTTATGCCGTCTCGAACCCGCGACGTGGGGATCATGTACCGTAAGGTGACTCATGAGCTGATCACTCAGCTCGAGATGGCTGAACAAGGCACGAGTATTGCCAAAAAAGGTTGGCTCATTGAAGGTAAGCGGGGTTCCGGTAAGTCGGCCATTTTGAACGCAACAGTAGCCTGGGCCCGGACCCAAGGGAACTGGGTTGTTTTGTTTGAGCCGCTGGGTTCGCGGTTCGGCAAAGAAATCGCCAATATCACTCGTTCCAGTTCAGGTGTGTATATCCAGAACGAGCTAGCGAAGGAATTCTTGGAGCGGTTCCTGATTTTCAACAAGAACCTCGTGGAACAAATACCGGTACGCCTCGAGTACTATGGAAGAATAGGGATCGATTCAACGCCTGTTGAGAAACTTGAAAGAGTATATCTCCCATTAATAGCGAAAGCTGCTGCAAATAGAGATACTCTGTGCGAGCGAATAGAAGAGATTTCCCGACTTCGCAACTCGTTGGTTCTCCCAACAATGAAGTCGAAACTTGCTGCACCAGCAACTGTTTTAGATATTTGCCAGTTTGGTATAGACAATGGATCAACGTTTGCTACCCAAGCTGTAGGTGAACTAATCAACCAACTCAAAGTCCAATCTGAGTTCCCTGTACTTGTGGCGATTGATGAATGGAATGAGATGTTTGTCGTGAGTGAATATGTTTCCACTCGGTATGACAACACCATATATAATGGATACATTCCATCGTACCATTTGAGTGTACCGCGCATGTTGTCTCGATGGGACGGACACGAATTCAAGCGAGGGCTCAAACTGTTCTCAACCTGTTGGAGCAAACGTAATCGACGACAATTCAATCCGGCTTTGCTCGGAATCAAACCTGAGGAAATCAAACAAGTGCGAAACTTCACCAAAAACGAATTTCATAACTACTGCGCATACCAAGCCCTCACCAATACCAGCCATCGCTTCCCCGAATCTAAGCTCGAATACTTTTACATGCTCACGCAAGGTAACGGTTTCGAAGCAAGACGAATGATGGCTACACTATATTAGTTAGAAAAAGTCAAACCACTCTCTGGTACAAACGCCTTCATATACATCTCAACAGATCGAATGGGAGACAAGTGGAATACGAAGCTCGGTTCAAGGTACAAGCAAACAAGCAGTCCTGACTTTTGGGATAACCCGATCACAATCGGTTTCACAATGACCGGAGTGATGTTCGGACTATTAGGAATCGTCCGATATCTTCGATAGAAAACCTTTCATACGTAGTTTCTCTAGTTTAGTGGGAGTCGATGTACTATTTTTTGTGTCCGTAATCACAATACATTTCGAAAATTTATCACTGCATGAAAGAACTCATTTCAAAGGGATCAACGAGTTTCATTTACAAAATCACTGATATAGACAAGGGGTATATTCTTAAACTCCTTGATTCTCGGGTCAATACGCGCCAGATTATTTCTGTGGAAACCGCATATAAGAGAGAAGTTCGAGCATTAAAGTCGTTGTCCCATAGGAATATTATAGGACTAATTGCACACGAGCAGTTGAGCCCGAGTGAATTCAGTATTTCGCTACCCTATTGCTCGGGCGGTACACTTTTCTCTGCACTGCATCGATCGAGCATAATTTCTCTCAGTCTTAGACAGAAGAAGAAGATGATGGCCGATATACTCGGAGCAGTTCAAGCAATACACTCACTGAGAGATCCGCTTATCCACGGAGATATAAAGTCGCTGAATCTTTTGCTTGTCTCTCCGCTCACTCGGGATGACTCGGTACCATGGGTGAAACTGTGCGATTTTGGTTCGTCTCGATTCAAATCAGAGTCTCCTAGCAATGGTACCGTAACTGTTGGGACGATTCAGTGGATGCCACCCGAAGTGATCGAGGGGGCTACCCCTGGGACGGAGGCCGATATATACAGTGTGGGGATAGTTCTGCAAGAAATAGTGTACAGGAAGATTCCGTTTGATGACACCCAAGACAATCTGATTATGGGTATGGTTTTACGGGGAGAGCGTCCTCGGCATTACCCACAACTTCTTGAAAGAGACAACATATTAAATCTTATACCCATCATTGACGAATGCTTATCTGGGCGACCCGAGACCAGACCCACGATAGAGCGTTTGCAAGATCAGGTGAATGGATTATTCGTATCTAGTGGAATCTCATCCGGGTTCAATTCAATTAGTTCGACTGCTTCATGATCATCCATAGCTTTAGTTGTATCCTAGCTCTATATCCTAGACTATATGGTGGTTGTGTCGCACGACGTGAACCTAATCGAGCCCCGGATGGTGACAAGTGGGTTCTTCGCCCCATTCAATCTTGTTGGCCAGACAAGGGCGGTCAACCAGGCATTGATTGAACTCAACTTTGCTTTGAAGAAAGCCGCCACTGCTGCGGATGAGACGTTCCTCGTGAAACCAGTCAATGACCCCTTACCACAGGCTCTAGGTTCGTCTCGCCTTCTAGTGGTGCACAACGATGCAGCCGCGAAAGCGGCTGCTCACTTACGGTTAGCCATCAAAGAGTTGAAGCCGTACCAAACGGAAGGACCCGATGGTATACGCCTAGAGAAGGAATCTTCAATGGGATCGTTATTCTGCACCAGTGAACGATTCCGAATTAAAACATCCTTCAAGGACTTTATATAACTGTGTTCATCAAAGATTTAATACAGTAGAAATGAAAGCAGCCCGTCAAATTTCTCTTTGCTTATATACATTCTTGGATGTCTTTCTTGTGTCCTCCTTAGAAGCACTTTCGGTGTACAATGGTGGGACCACTCTCGTCATAGTCTTGCTTTGAAATCCACATTTGCTGGAATGTAGACAGACTAGACAGGATTGAACCTCCGATCCAGACGGAGTACTTTCTCTCTGGTGGTGCCACAACCTTGATCTTCATCGTTGATGGGGCCAAAGCGGTGAGTTCCTTGGTCATTCTCTCACCAATTCCTGGGAACATGGTAGTTCCTCCGGAAAGAACAACATTCGAGTACAAGTCCTTTCTGATATCAACATCACACTTCATGATAGATTGGAAGGTAGTGTCGTGGATTCCTTGTGCTTCCTTCCCAACAAGAGATGGCTGGAATAAGACTTCGGGGCATCTGAATCTCTCAGAACCAACAGTGATGATATTACCATCTGGGAGCTCGTAAGTCTTTTCCTTCTCTGCAGACTCGGACGTGAGTTTGACTTCGGCGTCATAGTCTAAAGCAACATAGCATAGCTTTTCCTTGATATCACGCACAATCTCTCTTTCAGCAGTAGTTGTGAAACTGTAACCTCTCTCGGTCAAAATCTTCATCATATTCTCAGTCAAGTCACGACCTGCCAAGTCTAGTCGCAAAATAGCATGAGGCAGAGCATATCCTTCATAGATCGGGACAGTGTGGGACACACCATCACCAGAGTCCATGACGATACCCGTTGTTCGACCAGAAGCGTACAAAGACAAAACAGCCTGAATAGCCACGTACATGGCGGGGACGTTGAATGTCTCAAACATGATTTGAGTCATTCTCTCTCTATTAACCTTCGGGTTCAGTGGAGCTTCTGTTAGAAGTACAGGGTGCTCTTCTGGGGCAACTCTTAGCTCGTTGTAAAAAGTGTGATGCCAGATCTTCTCCATGTCATCCCAGTTCGTCACAATACCGTGTTCGATGGGATACTTCAAGGTCAAAACACCTCTCTTGCTCTGGGCTTCATCACCAACATACGAATCCTTCTGGTCCATACCAACCATAATACCCGGCATCTTCGGTCGTCCGACTATTGAGGGGAAAACCGCCCGTGGTGCATCATCTCCAGCAAAACCAGCCTTGCACATGCCGGATCCGTTGTCAATCACTAATGCAGCAACTTCTTCACTCATGTTTGTCTCTTTTAGGATATCAAAAATGAAATCTAGTGGAAGAGGTGATGCGTACGCGGGTATACACAAGCTCGTGTAATCTATAAATTCCTTACATGCGCTTAGATATCAGCGAGCAAGGAAAATTCCGAAAAATTCCGTGTTTGTGTCCTTGACAATATACATACTTATATCCGATGGTTTGGAATTCTGTTTCAGAATTGAGATATTGCGAACGCCAGGAGTTGTTCTTAGCAGTTTGCGAAATCAATAGTGTAGATCACGCCGAAACACATCCCGTTCCGACGTTCCTGAAGGTTCACGTCCGATTCTGTTCAGTGATTCTTTAAGCAATCCTGCTGCCAACGAGATTGCAACAATCTTTGCCCACGAAGACAGTGTGTCCCATACCGCTAGGGACCATGTTGTGTATCCTCATGGTGAGACTCCCTCTTCCCTTTCCCAATTTAATTCACTTTGTTACTCTTTATGTTTCACTCTCTTTTTCCCTACCGGTACTGGTCGAGCAAGGAACTTGGATATGAACCGCCAATCGACGTTACGCGCATGGAGTTCGACGCGTTCTGGATCCAGGCCCGCCTTGATGATTTCAATCTCCTACTACGCGGTTCCTTACTAACTGCTCGATACATTGTTGACGGGTATATGAAAGTCGAGGAAAACAACCTTAACTGGATTCGTAATAATCAACAAACTTTTCGGCGTCTCCAATAAGCTTTTGATCCCCGAAGTACCTGATTATGGCAAGATGCAGATTAAAGGGTTTGTTAGACTGCTAACCCACGATGTCAATATATTTCAAGGGATGCGTTTTCGACTGATTTCTCTGATCTCGTTTGTGAAAATGAAGTTCACATAACAGACAAACTTTCTATTCTTTGTGGTGAATCAGAAGGGAATAACGGTCACGGTGGCGCATTCAACGCACGAAAAATGGAAACAAGCATCGAAGAACGTCAAACGCATGAGAGAAAGTAGTGATAGTTGAGATTGCGATCTCATCCGTATATTAATCAGATAAGGGGGGAGCGGTGAAAGTAAAAAGTTCTTGGTTTCTATGGATACAGACCATGCTAAAAGGTCAAACAATGTCATGTGATCTTCCGAGCCATGAAATGAACACAACATTTTTTTTCTCAAAAAAAAAACATAGCAAGTAATGGCATCACAACAGGAGCTGTCGTCTCTTCCTTCTTCCTCTCTCGTTTGGTTTCTTCTCGTGGACTCTACTACTGGGGAACCATACAAGGGAACTAGTATTGATTATGTCTCTCTTCCATCGACCGCTGTCATCGCTCAATTCCGTGATGCTGCTCACCTCAAGAACTCCAACAAACTTTCTTCGGTGGATGCTGCTGACCTCCTCGTTTACAAGAACAAACGAGTTTTTTCCGAAAGACCGCATAGACCTTTGAAAGTATATCGCCTGCTGGATCATTATGGAAAAACCGCAGAAGAAGATGACATGCTCGTTGTCGTCGTTCCGTCGTCGAGAGGCCCCAGTCAAAGCACCTCTGAATCCAGTCCCACGAATTTTGAGCCTAATCCGCACAGAAAACAGCGGTGGATGAAACTCAATGCAATTCTTGAAGAAAACGCTAAAAAGTCCAAGACGAACGATTCAACAGCATACTCTTACGTCTCCTGGAACCAAGTCAAAACTGTTTTTAATCCAACAAATTATGTCCAACCAAGGCGAGACATCGATGACGCCCAGCTGGATTTGCTCACACGGTATCTTTCCAATACCACAAAGTGCTTTGGAGATGTCACAACCGGAAAGGAGGCTAAGCGTCTTCACTTCATTGCTCCTGTTCTGATTTGTGTTTGTTATCTTTTCGATGGGGACGTTGACATTGTTGTCGAAGAGGAGTTGGTAGGAAAGATTGTGAAAGCTCATGGTCATTTTGAATTTATGTTGAGGCGTGGGGACAAGGCCATCTGCATCGTTGAAGCGAAAAAAGACGACGTTGAACAAGGTATGGCACAGGACTTGGTCGGCTGTGAAGTTGCCGCAGATGTTGGAAGGCTGAATAT
>Ga0078894_10001730_pt1 | contig 16370 bp, 14 predicted proteins | sample LauGreSu1BDMLBSD_2_FD_67506 | JGI IMG/M metagenome (GOLD analysis project Ga0078894, IMG submission 67506) | Freshwater lake microbial communities from Lake Michigan, USA - Su13.BD.MLB.SD (version 4) (version 4) | ecosystem: Environmental > Aquatic > Freshwater > Lake | place: Lake Michigan... | reverse complement strand
TTCGTGTCGCTGACGCTCACCCCCATGCTCGCCGCCAAGTTCCTCAAGGGTGGGGAGGGGCACGAGGAGCCGCAGGGCGCCTGGCGGTCGGTGGAGCGGCTCTATCAGCGCTCCGAGAACGCGTACGTGACGTCGCTGCAGTGGGTGATGCGCCATCGCGGCCTCACCATGCTGTTCAGCGCGATCACGCTGGTGGCCACCGTCGGGCTGTTCATGACCATCCCCAAGGGCTTCCTTCCCTCCGAGGATACGGGGCGCCTGCAGGGATCTGTCGAGGGTCCCGAAGGGATTGGGTACGACGCGCTGGCCGTGAAGGCGCGCGAAGTGGGCAAGATCATCCAGGAGAGTCCGTACGTGGAGCGCGTGAGCGTCTCCATCGGTGGCGGGCCGTGGGGCGGCAGCAATAGCGCACGCCTCATGCTCACGCTCAAGGATCGCACGCAGCGCCCGCACGTGGATCAGGTGATGCGCGAGATCACGCGTTCCACCGCCGGCGTGCCGGGCGTGCAGGTGTTCCTCCGCAATCCTCCCCCGATCAATATCGGTGGGCGTCGCGGCAACAGCGCCTATCAGGTATCGCTGCAGGGAGCCGACATTGCCGAGCTCTACACCAGTGCGCGTGCCCTCGAACAGCGCATGCGAGACCTTCCCGAACTCGAGAACATCTCGAGCGATCTGCAGGTGGGTAACCCGCAGGTGGGCATCATCATCGATCGCGAACGCGCCTCGTCGCTCGGCGTCACCGCCACGCAGATCGAGAATGCGCTCTACAATGCCTACGGATCACGTCAGGTCAGCACCATCTACACCCAGGTGAACCAGTACCAGGTCATTCTCGAACTCAAGGAAGAATTCCAGAAAGACCCGGCGGCCCTCAGCCAACTGTTCATCCGCTCCAACACCGGCAACCTGGTGCCGCTCGGCGCGGTGGCCACGTTCACCAAGGGCGTGGGACCGGTGTCGGTGCAGCACAACGGGCAGCAGCCTGCCGTGTCCATCTCGTTCAACACGCGCCCCGGTGTGGCATTGGGCACCGCCGTCGATGCGGTGCAACGCGAGGCGGCCGCCGTGTTGCCGGTGGGCGTCACAAGTGCACTGAGTGGTGATACGCAGGCGTTCGCGCAGGCGCAGAGCGGTCTCCTCGCCCTCCTGGTGGTGGCGATCTTCGTGATCTACGTGGTGCTGGGCATCCTGTACGAGAGCTACATCCACCCCATCACCATCCTGTCCGGCTTGCCCTTTGCTGCAGTGGGCGCGCTCGCCACGCTCATGATCTTCGGCAAGGATCTCAGCGTGTACGCCTACGTGGGCGTGATCATGCTCATTGGCCTCGTGAAGAAGAACGCGATCATGATGATCGACTTCGCCACGGACGCGGAGCGGAAGGACGGCATGGCGCCGCGGGACGCCATCCTCGAGGCGGCGCGCGTGCGGTTCCGCCCGATCATGATGACCACCATGGCGGCGCTCATGGGTACGCTGCCCATCGCGGTGGGCTACGGGGCCGGCGCCGAGTCGCGCCAGCCGCTCGGGCTTGCCGTGGTCGGCGGCCTCGCGTTTTCGCAGCTCATCACGCTGTACGTGACGCCGGTGGTGTATACGCTGCTCGATGGCCTGGTGGCCAGCCGGAAGGCCAGGAACGCCGCGAAGCCGCATGCGGTGCGTGAGCCGGTCGCGGTGGCTGGGGGGTGACGCGGGAGCGCCCCCGTTCATCACGGTGTCGGTGCGACGAAACGAAAACGAGGTGCAGCGCTGGCGCTGCACCTCGTTTCGCATCGTGAATACGAATCCCCGAACGCGTGGTCAGAACTCGATCTGCGTACCGAGTTCCACCACGCGGTTGGGGGGAATGCAGAAGAATTCGGTAGCCGAGCGCGCGTTGCGCGCCATGATGGCGAACACGATTTTGCGCCAGCGTGAGAGTACGATGCGATCGCCGGCCCTCGCTGCCACCGGGATGAGTCGCTCACGCCCCAGGAAGTAGCTCGTTTCCATGGGCTTGCAGCGAATCCCCATCTGGTCCACGACCTCGAGCACGTTGGGCACGTTCGGCGTCTGCATGAAGCCGTACGAGGCCACCACGCGCCAGAACCCATGCCCGAGTGATGTCACCCGCACGCGTTCGGCGGCACTCGTTTCCGGGACATCGGCGGTCTTCACCGACACCAGCAGCACACGCTCGTGCAGCACCTTGTTGTGCTTGAGGTGATGCAGCAGCACGGCCGGCACGCCGTCGTCGCTGCCGGTCATGAACACGGCGGTGCCCGTCACGCGGTGCACACTCGACTTCTCGACGCCTTCGAGGAAGAGCGAGATGGGCATCGTGCCATCGGCGAGGCGCTGCGTCAGCAGGATGCGTCCGCGCTTCCAGGTCATCATGAGCAGGAAGAGCATGATGCCGAGGACCAGCGGAACCCAACCACCGTTCTGCACCTTCACAAGATTTGCGGCGAGGAATGCCACGTCCACGATGAGGAAGATGCTCGTGACCGTGGTGGCTTTCCATGATTCCCAGCGGAAGCGAAGCCGGGCCACCACGTCGAAGAGCAACGTGGTGATGAACATCGTACCAGTCACCGCAATGCCGTACGCCGCCCCCAGATTGGAGGTGTTCTTGAACGCGACCACGACGAGGAGGCACCCGACCGCGATGAACCAGTTGACCTCGGGGATATAGATCTGCCCCTCTTCGGTCACGCTGGTGTGGCGAATCTCGAGACGCGGGACATAGCCGAGCTGGATACCCTGACGCGTGATCGAAAAGGCGCCGGAGATCAGGGCCTGTGAGGCCACGATGGCCGCCATGGTCGCCAGGGCGAGCAGGGGCAACAGGAAAGGTTTGGGCGCGAGGAGGAAGAACGGATTCTCCGCTGCCTCCGGAGCGCGAAGCAGCAGGGCACCCTGGCCGAAATAGTTGAGCAACAGCGCCGGGAACACGAGCCACAGCCATGCCGCACGAATGGGCTTCCGACCAAAGTGTCCCATGTCGGCGTACAGTGCCTCACCACCGGTCACCACGAGTACCACGGAGCCGAGCACGAAGAAGGCCAGCGTTCCGTGGGCCTTCGCAAAGGCCACGCCGTACAGGGGATTGACGGCTGCCAGAATGGAAAGATCCTGACGAACCGAATTCACCCCCAGCACGGCGATCGCCACGAACCACGCCAGCATGATGGGCCCAAACGCTTTGCCCACGCGGTCGGTACCGAAGCGCTGCACGGCGAACAGCACGGCCAGGATCAGGACGGCCAAGGGCACGATGTAGCGACTGAGCGTTGGCGTCGCGATCTGGATGCCTTCGAGGGCACCCAGCACGCTCATGGCGGGGGTGATGATGCCGTCACCGTAGAGCAGCGCCGTCCCGAAGAGGGCGAGGGCCACCAGCCAGCGTCCGCGAGCGGCTGGCGCGTCGGGTGAGCGCTTGGGGAAGATCAGCGCCAGCAGGGCCAAGGTGCCGCCTTCGCCGCGATTGTCGGCGCGCAGCACGAAGGTGACGTACTTGACCGTCACCACGAGGGTGAGCGCCCAGACGATGAGCGACAGCACGCCGAAGACATTCTCACGCGTGGGGGCCAGTCCGTAATGCGGGCTGAAACACTCCTTCAGCGCGTACAGCGGGCTGGTGCCGATGTCGCCGTACACCACCCCGAGGGCCGTGAGCGTGAGGATCGCCAGGCGCTTGCCGGTGGGATTGGTGTCCTTGTGGTGGCCGCCACCCTGATGCTGGACGGGGAACATGCCCGTGTTGGCATGGAACTCGTCACCCGGGAGCCCCTCGTGGGCGCTTGTTGCCCCCGGTGCTGCCGCGGGGCCGGACGGGTGTCTCAGGGAACTGGCGGCCGCGCTAGAAGGCGGCTCGTCCAAGGGCGGCTCGGAACCGCCGTCTGAAGAGGCCTCAGCGGTGTCCGCCGAGGCCGGAAGATTCTGGTCGTTTGGCATGGGTTGGTGACAGGAACCGTGAATCTATCCCATGTCACGCGCAACAGGCAGTTGATCGGGTGGTCGTCCCCCGCCCCGTCAACCGGTCCCCCTGCCGTTGCCGATGCAGGGGGTCCCGCTCCATCATTGACGCCATCATGCTGCCATCGCTCACCATCCCCCTCCTCCTGGCCATTGGGGTCGCGGCGCCACGCCCCGACACCATTGTGGTGTCCCGTCACGCCGATACCGTCACCCCCCCGTCCGCCGATACGGCCACGGTGGTGCGGGTCGGGGCCTTCGTGGATGGCTACGTGGCATATGATCGTGGCCGTCCCCGAGCGCTCGACCGGGCCTTTACCACCCAAGCGGCACGTCACGGCGAGTTCAATGTGAACCTCGCGTTTGTGGACGCCGTGCTGACTGGGCCACGGGTGCGCGGCCGGGTGGCCATGCAGGCCGGTACCTCGGTGCAGGTGAACTACGCCGGGGAGCCGCGGATCGGGGCGACCAGCGGCCCCGACCTCGCACGGCTGCTGCAGGAGGCGTGGGCCGGCTACGAAGTGCGCCCCGGGCTCTGGGTCGATGCCGGCGTTTTCTTTTCCAACGTGGGTATGGAAGGCTGGATCTCCAGCGACCACCCGACCTACACGCGCTCGCTGGTGGCCGACTATTCGCCGTATTACTCCAGCGGGGTGCGAGCCACGTGGCAGGCCACGCCGAGGCTCACGGTGCGCGCCGACGTCGTGAACGGCTGGCAGGTCATCTCCGAACAAAACGAAGACAAGTCGCTCGGGGCCCGCGTCGACTTCGCGCCGACGCCATCGACCACGGTGAGCTGGTATGCGCTGGGGGGGCGCGAGGTGGGCGCACGACTGCGCCTCTTTAATGGTGTCGGCATCAAGACGCGGCTTGCGCCGACCGTGGACGTGATGGCGGCCCTCGACGTGGGTCGGGAGGACGCCGCGGACACGCTGCGGAGCCCGGCGCACCACTGGTACGGCGGCAGCGCCGTGGTTCGCTGGCAGGCGACACCGGCCGTCGCGCTCAATGCCCGGGTCGAACGGTATGCGGACCCCGAACAGGTGATCGTGGTGACCGGGACCACCGCGGGGATGCGCACCAACGGCGCCTCCCTCGGCGTGGACCTACAGCCCGCCGCGCGGCTGCTGTGGCGCACCGAAGCGCGCCTGTTGCACGATGACAGCCCGATCTTCCCCGACCGCGCGGCACGAGGTGGGTTGGCCCGACGGAACGGCGTGCTGCTGACGGCGGTGACGCTGCGCCTCTGACGCCGCGGGCGGTTCCTACAGCTCGCGACCCACCAAGGCGCTCAGCTGCGCCCGCGCAATGCGCCCGTCGAGGCGCGCCTGAATCAGTGCTTGGCGCGCCTGATTGAGCTGCGTCTGCGACGTGAGCAGGTCGAGCAACGTACTGGCGCCGAGCGCGTAGCGCTGCTGTTGCACGCGCAGGTCCTCCTCCGACGCGGCCACGGCCGCCTGCTGGATCTGCACCCGCGCCTGCGCATTGTTGAGGGTGCGCAGCTGCGTGGTGAGGTTCTGGCGGGCGGCGAGGCGCGCATCCCGGAGCTGGGCTTCCGCGTTGCGCAGCAGGACATCGGTTTGCACGGACTGCTGCTCGCGTACCAGCCCGTTGAAGAGCGGGTAGCTCACGTTGAAGTTGAGCTGCTGGCGGTTCGGGTTGCCGCCGCTGAACAACCAGAGATCGCTCCCGGAGAACGTCTTGCTGGTCTGCGTATACGCGTAGTTGTACGACATCGTGAGCGACGGCAGGAACGACGAGCGCTGTGCGCGCTTGCTGGCGCGGGCGGCCATCAGGTTCGCCTCCGCCTGCATGACGACCGGGCTCCGGCCCGCGAGCTGCGTGAGCTCCTGCTCACTGGGCAGCTCGTTCACCGTGTCGACGGTATCGTCGGCGGCGGGGGTCACGAGCACCTGTGACCCAATGACGCGGGTGAGCGCGGCGTTGGCCACGCGCAGGTCGTTCTGGGCGGTCAGTACCGCCAGACGGGCATTGCCCACCTGAATGACGGACCGGAGTGAGTCGGATTTGGTGGCCACGCCGGCCGCGACACGTGCCGTCGACGCCTTGAGCTGCTGTTCGGCCTGTTCGAGCTGGGCGCGGGCCGCCGCTTCGGACTCGCGGGCGGCGACGGCGGCGTAGAACTGCTGCTTGGTCTGTAGGGCGGCGTCGAAGCGCGCTTGGACCACGGCGGCATCGGCGGCATCGGCCGTGGCGCGGCTCCGCGAAATCTCGTTCCACCGCTGATTGCCATCGAACAGCTGCACGTTCGCGGCAAGGCCGTTGTTGTAGTTCCATGGGTCACCGCGCAGCGGCACGAGGGCACCCTGGAAGAACTGCACACCCTGTGTGCGCGCGCTGCCGGCGTTGAGCGTGAGATTGGGGAGGTACGCGGCGAGGGCGCTGCGCCCGGCGGCGGCGGCGTTCCGCTCGACACCGCGCGCCTGCACCACGGCCGGGGCGTTGCGCTGGGCCTGCTGCACCGCCTCAGCGAGGCGGATGGGGCGGGCGTCGTCGTCGCCGGCGGCGACGCGCGTGGGCTGCCCCGGTGTCTGGGGCTGCGCCGGAGATGACAATGGGGCGGCCACCAGGACCGCCCCCAACACTGCCAGCATGCGGCGCTGGCGGGACGCGCCGCGCGATGACAAAGGCGTGCTGCGGAGGCGACTACGTGGCATCATGCCGATCACCTGGTGTTCGCGCGCGCCTTGGCGGTGCTGTCGGCTATGCGCTGGTTCCGCTCGATGAGGGCGCGGAAGCGTTCCTTCTGCGACTCCGAGAGCGTGGTCATCATGAGAACGCGGGCGCTGTCGCGCACCGAGTCGAGGGCGGGGCGGACGACGGTCATGATCTCCCGGGAGCGCGCACGGCGCCAATCCCAGGCGGAATCAACGGAGGCCGTCTGCTGCGGGGTGAGTTCGAGCTCACGCGCGAGCGCGGCGCGCATGGCCCGGTCGTCGGTGGCCATCACGACCGGCTGGCTGGCCGCGCGCGCCGCGACGAACCCCACCGCGCCCCCGGTGAGGAGGGCGCCGAGGATGAACATCAGCGCGAGCGACTTAGGACGGGGAGACTGGGACATGGAACGCTCGCCGCGCCTAGTAGTCGAGCGGATTGAGATACCGCTCCGGGGCGTCGGGCGAGAGATGGCGGCGGGCGCCGGTCAACGTGCCGTCGATGGGGAGGGGCATGGCCGTTTCCACCGCGGCGCGCGCCGCGAGGTCACGCGCGTTGGCGTGGGCCTGCTGGTCGCGCACGAACGTCGCCCCCGCCGCGAGGAGCGCCAGCGTGGCGGCGATCATCCCCACGGCCCCCCAGTCGGCGCGGCGCAGTTCGGTGAAGCCGCTCCACCACGAGGGGCGCAGCTCGCGCACCACCCCGCTGGTCGCGGCCGAAATGCGTCGCATGATGCTCCCTTCCAACCCTTCCCAATAGGCCTCGCTCGAGGGCGCCGCATACTGCGCCCGCAGGGCCGCGGTCACTGTAGGATCCGCGCCCGGGGAGCGCCCTGCGCTCCGCCCGTCGTCGTTCCGCGTGACGTTCATGATTCACTCCGAAGATTGCTCAGCTGGCGCCGCAGGTGCGCCCGAGCATGATGCAGGTCCGACCGGGCCGTGCCCTCGGGAATTCCGAGGATGGCGCCGATCTCCGCGTGCTTGTAGCCCTCGACGTCGTGCAGCACGATCACCGCGCGCTGCCGTTCGCCGAGTGTGTCGAGCGCCCTGGACAAGCGCACCCGCAATTCATCCGATTCCGCCGGGTCCTTGTGCGGCTTCGACAAGGTTTCCGGCAACTCATCCGCATCACGCACTTTGCGACGCCGCGCAATGTCGAGTGCGGCATTCGCCACGATCCGATGGAGCCACGCCCCGAAGGCCTGCTCCGGACGGAACCGCTCCAATGCCCGGAAGGCATGCAGAAAGCCTTCCTGCACCGCATCCTCGGCATCGTCATGAGACAGGACGATGGCCCGAGCCACGGCGTACGCCCGCCGTTGATGCCGTCGGACAAGACCGGCAAACGCGACGTTGTCGCCGGCCTGCGCGGCCAGCACCAACTCGCGCTCCTCCAGCACCTCCGGCGACACGGGACGCTCAGCGCCCATGCCGGTCCCCGAATGGAGCGCCCCAGTGAGGGGCGCCCCGGTCGGGGGGCCCCCCACGAGGCGCGGAGCAGGTCGGGCCCCGGGACGGGGCGCCGCCAGCGACGAAGGAAGCGGGATGGCAGTCACGTGATCGGGCGGGTTCACCCGAATTACGCATCGCTCGAAATCGTCGTTGAGGTCGAGGCCGCCGACGATGGTGCCATCGGCACCCCCGCCAGCCCCAGCGCCTCGGCGTTGGCCTGCATGGCGGCGAGCACCGCCCCGATGTGCTCGTCGAGCGGGACACCCAGCGCCTCCGCGCCCTGCACGATGTCGTCGCGGTTCACCCCCCGCGCGAACGCCTTGTCCTTCATCTTTTTCCGCACTCCCGCCACGTCCACGTCACGAACCGCCTTGGACGGCTTCACCAAGGCGCAGGCGGTGATGAGCCCCGTGAGCTCGTCGACGGCGAAGAGCGCCTTGGCCATGAGCGATGCGCGTGCCACCCCGGTGTAGTGGGCGTGGCCGAGCACCGCCTGCAGGATTTCCTCCGGCCACCCGAGGCTGCGCAGGTACCGCACCCCTTCGGCCGGGTGCTCCGCGTCCGCCGCCTGCGCGTCGTTGGGGTAGCGCTCGTAGTCGAAGTCGTGGATGAGGCCAGCCACCGCCCACGATTCCTCGTCGGCGCCGAAACGGCGCGCATACGCAAGCATGGCGGTTTCAACGGAGAGCATGTGCTTACGGAGGGACTCCGACTGGGTCCACTCCTGCACGAGGGCGAAGGCGTCTTGACGGGTAGGCATCGGGGGAAGACTGCAGGCGGGGCGTCTCGCGCGGTAGGGGGAAACTCTGCGACGGTCAGCCCTACCCGCCGGTCAATGATCGAGTTTGACCGGGACCGCCCGTCCCGTCCTCCACAACAGCAGCAACGGCAACGCCGACACGAGCAACACGCCGGAGATCAGATAGATCTTCGAGAAGGCCATCACGCTTGCCTGGGCGCCGATCTGCCGGTCGATCATCGAGAGCGCCATGGCCTTGGCTGCCGTAACGTCGTAGCCGCGAGCCATGAGACCGCGGGTGACACCGCCGAGTCGTTCGATGGTGGTTGGGTCGTACGCGCCGGCGTGCTCCGACAGGAGCGCCTGGTGCACCTTGGTCTGATGGGACAGCATCGTGGCCATGATGGCGATGCCCAGTGAGCCGCCGAGCTGGCGCATGAGGTTGAACATCCCCGTACCCTGGCCAAGCTTGTGCATGGGCAGCCCCGCCATGCTGGCGCCAGTCAGCGGCACGAAGAGCAGTCCCAGCCCCACGCCGCGGAGGATGAGCGGCCAGAACATGTCGTCCTGCCCGGCATCGAGCGTGAGGGTGGACAGCGAATACATCGACGCCAGGAAGAGCAGCGCGCCGATCACGATGAGCGGGCGCGCATCGAGCTTCCCGCCCAGCCGCCCCATCACGGCCATGCTCACCGCGCTGGCGATCGCGCCCGGGAGAATGACCATCCCCGTCTGCTGGGCCGTGTAGCCATGCAGCGACTGCAGGAATACCGGCAGCACGAACACCGATCCGTACAGGGCCAGACCGAGGAACGCCGCGAAGGTCACCCCCGGCGCGAGCTGCCGCGACTTGAGTACGCGGAAGTCGATCACCGGCTCGTCGATCGTGAGCTCACGCCACACCAGCAGGATGGTGCTCACCACCGTCACCACCGCGAGCGTGGTCACGAAGCGGGACTCGAACCAGTCGTACCGCTCGCCGCGCTCGAGCATCCATTGCAGCGAGCCCACGGCGAGGGTGAGCAGCACGATCCCCAGCACGTCGACCGACTTGGCCTTCACCTGATGCGACGCATCTTTCACGTACGTCCACACCATGATCCCAGCGATCATGCCGAGGGGCACATTGATGTAGAAGATCCACGGCCACGCGTACGCATCCACGATGAAGCCGCCAAGGGTGGGGCCGAGCGTGGGGCCGACCATCACGCCGACGCCGAAGATCGCCTGCCCAATGCCGCGCTCGTGCGGTGGGAACGACTCGAAGAGCGTGGTTTGCGCGGTGCTGAGGAGTGCCCCGCCGCCCAACCCCTGTAGCACGCGCCAGAACACCAACCCCCACAGGGTGGTGGCTGCCCCACAGAAGAAGCTGGCCACCACGAAGAGGGCGATCGAGCCGGTGAGGTAGCGCTGCCGCCCGAAGAAGGCGCTCAGCCAGCTCGACATGGGAATGACGATCACATTTGCAATGATGTAGGAGGTGCTCACCCACGCGATCTCGTCGAGCGTGGCTCCGAGGGTCCCCATCATGTGCGGGATTGCCACGTTGACGATGCTCGTATCCACCAGCTCGAGCACCGCCGCCAGCGTCACGGCGATCGCGATCAGATACTTGTTCTTGTACGGATCGTCGACCGCATCCGCGGGCAGCACCTGCGGCGTGCGCGCTCCCTCGGTGGCCACCAGCACGCTCTACTTGACCACGATGTGCGTGAGCACGCTCATGCCGGGACGCAGCGGGCGATCGGCGCCGAGCCCCTTGGTGATGCGGATGCGCACGGGTACGCGCTGCACGACCTTGGTGAAGTTGCCGGTGGCATTGTCGGGCGGGAGCAGGGCGAACTTGGCGCCGGTGGCGCTCGCGATGCTCTCCACTTCACCCTCGACGGCGGCGCCATCGTAGGCATCCACCTCGATCACCACCTTCTGGCCGGCGCGGATGCGCGCAAGCTGCGTTTCCTTGACGTTGGCGGTGACGAATACGCCGCTGTCGCTCACGAGGCTCATGAGCGTTTGCCCGGCCTGCACCAGCTGCCCTACCTCCACCTGCTTGCGTGACACGACGCCGGCGATGGGGGCGGTGAGTGTGGTGTACGAGAGCTGCAGCCGCGCGTTGTCACGCATGGCCTCGGCCGCCGCCAGGCGCGCCTCCGCCATGTGCACTCCCGCTTCGGCATTGGCGATGCTGCTCGTGGCCGACGTGACCTGGCGCTGCATGGCCGTGAGCTGCGCCTGCGCGGCGTCGTACGCCGCTCGCGCCGCATCGAGCTGCGCCATGCTGATGATCTGCTTGGCCGAAAGCTCCTGCGCGCGTGCAAGATCACTCCGGGCCTTCGTGAGCTGTGCGCGTGCCGCTGCCACCTGTGCGTTCCCCACGTCGCGCTGGCTGGAAGCGGTGCGCACCATGGTCACCGCCTGTCCATCCAGCCCTGGGCCGCCCGCAGCCGCCCGCGCGGCCGCCAGCTCCGCCTCTGCCTGCGCCAGCCTCACCGCGAACTCCCGGTCATCGAGGCGCACCAGCTCCGCCTGCTGCGTCACTGGCGCATTCTCCGCCACGTTCACGGCCAGTACGTAGCCGCCCACTTTCGCCACGATCGGCACGATGTGCCCCTCGACCTGGGCGTTATCGGTGGACTCGTGCGACTGACCATACGCCCACTTGGAGTAGCCCCACACACCGACACCGAGAGCCAGCGCGACGGGAACGACGAGACGGATGTTCATTGGATGGATACGGAGGGTGCGGATGGACACGTCGAAAACAGAGGAGCCGTGCTCATGGCATGCGCCGGACGGTCCCCATCGCCTTCGCCAGTGCCACCCGGGCGCCCTGATAAGTGGCGAGGGCGTCGTTGCGGAGCGTACGGGCCTGATTGAGAGAGAGCAGGGCGATAATCACGTCGGCGTTGCCGGCCACCCCCGCACGGAAGCGCTCCTGGGCCTGCGACACCTCCTGCTCGGCGAGGCGCAAGCGCTCGCGCACGGCCTCCACTTGTTCGTTGGCCGACGCGAGATCGAGCAGCGCGGTCCGTACGTCGAGCGAGCCCTGGGCGCGCAGCTCCTTGAGCCGCGCGTCGGTCTCGCGCGCCACGGCGAGCTGCTCCTCGAGGCGTGACTCGCGACGGAAGCCGTCGAAGATGCCGAGCGACAGTTGCACGCCCCAGGTGTAGGTGGGAAGGAGGCGCTCGTAATTGCGTCCGATCACGCCGTGCTCCGCCAGCGCCGACAGCTGCGGGGTGCGCTCCCAGCGGATCGCCTTGGCGGCGAGCTGCTGGGCGGATTCCTGCGCGCGGAGTGCTCGGACGTCGGGGCGCGCGTCGAGCGCGGCGTCGAGCGCGGCACTCTCCGAGGGAGGCGTGCTCTCCAGCGGTAGCGCGGCGAGCGAATCGGCCAGTTCGATCGGGGCGCTGGGCGGCATGCCCGTTACGCGCTTGAGTTCGAGCAGGGTGCGATCGCGTTCGTTGCGGGCGCCGATGATCTGTGCGCGCACGTTCGCCAGCTGGGATTCGGCGCGGGTCACATCGAGCGCGATCCCCACGCCGGCGCTCAGCTGGTCACGCGCGATGCGCACGAGGTCAGCGGCGAGCGCCGAATCGGCGCGTCGTGCCGCCAGCTGTGCGTCGGCGCGCGCAGCCCGCACGTAGGTGGCGGCGGCCTGCGCGGCGGCTGCCTCGGCCTGCGCTTCCACGTCGAGCGATGCGGCGCCGGCGATAGCCTGCGCGGCGCGCCATCCCTGGTACTTCCCGAGGTCTAGCAGCGGCGCCTGGACGCGATAGCGCAGGTCGAGCGTGGGGATGGGGCCGAGCAGCTCCCCGTCGGGGCGGAGCAGGGGGCGCCCCGTTGCGGGGTTGTTGAAGGAAAAGCCAAAGGTGGCGGAGTTGAGCGTGCGCTCCGCCTGTTGCACGCCGGCGGCCAGATCGGGCAGGAGTGCACCGCGCCGCTGCGTGACGCGGGCCGACGCCTGCGATACGCGGGCGCGCGCCACGTCGACGGCTCCATTCTGTTTGGCGGCGAGACGGGCGGCATCGCCAAGCGACAGGCGCTGGGCGCGCACTGCGTGCAGCGGTGCGGACGTGAGCGCCACAACCGCGAACACCACGGCCGGACGCATGAATCGGGAGAGGGTCATGGGGTGCGCGATGTGAGCGCGTGGAGATAGAACTCGAGCATCTCCTCGAGGATCTGCTCGTCGGCGCCGAGCGTGGGGTGCAGTGGGCGGTTGGCGGCCCATGTGGCGTGCGACATCCAGAGGGCGGAGTACATGCGGGCGGCGATCAGCGGGTCGACGGGGCGGAACTCGCCGCGTGCGACCCCCCGTTCGATGATCCCCGCCACGAGGCGGCGCGCACGCGCGATCACTTCGCTCGCGTAGAAGGCCATCAGGTCGGGGCACTGGGGCAGTTCGGCCATCACGAGCCGATGCAGCGTGTGCACGCGCTCTTCGCGCAGGAAGTGCCACCATGCGGTGGCGAGCTGGCGGAGCAGCGATTCCGCGCTGGCGTCGCCGTCGGCTTCGTCGCGCTGCGCTTCCCCGCTGGCGATGGCGTCGACGATGGTGGTGCGGACCATCTCCCGAAACAGCGCATCCTTGTGGGGGAAGTAGAGATAGATGGTGCCTTTGGCTACGCCGGCGCGTTTGGCGATGTCGTCGAGTCGTGCCCCGGCGAGCCCCTTCTCGCCGAATTCATGGAAGGCGGCGTCGAGGATCTGCGTGGGGCGGGACTCCGGGGCGCGGCGACGGGTTGGCACACTGGGAAGTTAGTGACTGACCAGTCAGTTTGTATACGGCCCGTGGCGACATGGGCGGTGGGCTTCGCGTGGCCGGTGGGGGCGGAGCGCGCGGATGGGCGGGGTGCCTGGCAACGCAAAACCGCAGATGCCGGGGGTTCCGGCACCTGCGGTGCGATGCTGCTGCTAAACTGTCGTATTGCTGCTGCGGTCGGCGCGGTGGTACGACGCGCCGCTCAGCCCAGCGTCGGCGACGAAACGGTGACAGCCGCCTCGGCCTTGTGATGCGACGCGAAGCGCGCGTTGGTCCAAAGCACGATCCCGTAAATGATCGCGCCAAGGAATACGAGGCCACCGATCAGACCGGTGAACGCCGCGCCCATGTCACTGCCCTGCTTCTCGTGACCAGCCATCGTGGTGGGAATCTGTGGGGGAGTGTCGGAACTGCCGGAACGCTATCGCTTACTGCGTGTCGGCGACGCGCACCGACACCATGTGATCATTCTGGGCGATGGACGGCAGGAGGTCCAGCCCCTGCGTCACCTGGCCGAACACCGTGTGCACCCCATTGAGGTGGCGGGTGTTGGCCTCGCTCAGCACGATGAAGAACTGGCTGCCCCCGGTGTCCTTGCCGGCGTGCGCCATGGAGAGTGCCCCGACCGCGTGCTTGTGAGGGTTGCCGGCCGTCTCGCACTTGATATTGTGGCCCGGGCCGCCCGTGCCGACGGGGCCCTTGCCGTCCTTCGTGTGCGGGCAGCCACCCTGCACGACGAACTCGGGGATCACCCGGTGGAACTTGATGCCGTCGTAAAACCCGGCGTTCGCGAGCTGCTCGAAGTTGTCGACGGTGATCGGCGCCTCGCCCGGGAAGAGTTCGGCGACGATGGTGCCCTTGTTCGTTTCAAAAGTTGCCAGCTTGGCCACGGAATCCTCGGAAGGTTGACGGACTGGCGCGCAATCTACACGGGGGGACCACGGGCGGAAATCGCCACCGCGACGGCCCGAGCCACGGCTCGAACCACCGCCGCGGCAACGGGTGGCCTATTGCTCAGCTCGTCCTTGTGATGGAACTTACCCGGAGACGGCCCGTTCCCCTCTCCAGTCCGGCCATGCCTTCAGAGCCCACCGCCGCGTCCCGACGCGACCTGTTGCGTCAGAGCGCCGTCGCGCTCGGTGCCGCGACCCTCGCCGCTCCCTTGCTCGCCGGCCCCGCCGACGCCCAGCCCCCGCGTCAGCCCAACACCGGCCGCATCGGTGGGCTGCTCAACCAGCTCAGCCAGCAGACCCAGTGGAAGAGCCCTGAGCTGCGCCTCGTGCGCCGCGTCACCCTCGGGCTCTCGGAGGCCGACGTCGTGCGCGTGCAGCAGCTCGGCTACACCGCCTACCTCGAGGAGCAGCTCAACCCCGGCACCATCCCCGACCCGGTGATGGACGCCCGCCTCCAGGCCCCCCTGTTCACGCAGCTCCTCGGCTTCACCCCGCGGCAGCTCGCCGAGCAGCAGGAGCGCGGCTCCTCCTACTTCGACGCGCAGCTTCCCATGTCGCTCCTCACGTCCGAGCGCGCGATCTGCTCGCGCCGGCAGCTGCAGGAGCGCATGTATGAATTCTTCCTCGATCAGCTGTACGTCCCCATCTGGAATAGCGGGCTGCCGCCCATTCATTACGAACGCACGATCCGTCCGCACGTACTCGGGAGCTTCGGGGCCCTCACGCGCGCCGGCATGCGCAGCACGTCCATGCTGCAATATCTCGATCAGATCTGGAGCACGCGCTGGGGCGTCAACGAGAACTACGCGCGTGAACTGATGGAGCTCCACACCGTGGGGTGGGATGGCGGCTACACGCAAGCCGATGTCGCCGGACTCGCCCGCATTCTCACCGGGTGGAGCATGAACGCAGACATGGAGTTCGAATACAAGGCGTGGAATCACGACTTCGGCGCGAAGCGCGCGTTCGGCATGTCGTTTCCTGCCCGCCCGCAGGCCGACAGCGGCACCGCCGGCATGGACGAGGGCATCGCCTTTGGTGAGATGCTCATCCGCCATCCCAGCACCAAGCGCTTCCTCGCCACGAAGATGTTGCGCTGGTTCGTGTCCCCCGATCCCACGGAAGCGCAGATCCAGGCGGTCATCAACGCCTATGGCGCGGAGGGCGACATCAAAGCCATGCTGCGCGTGGCGCTCTCGCGCGAGAACCTCATGCGCGCGCCGGCGATGCTCAAGCGGCCGTTTCATTACGGCGTCTCCGTGCTGCGCGCCACGCAGGCCACGTTGCGCCCCGTCGTCGACATTCGCCGCGATTATCTCTCAGCCGTCTATCCGATCAACAACATGAGCCAGCCGTTCATGAACTGGCCCACGCCCGACGGCTATCCCGATCACGCCGAGTTCTGGGCGGGGCTGATCGTGGATCGTTGGAACGAGGCGAACAACAACCTCGTCTCCGAATTCGACGCACCGGGGCGTGCGGTGACCAACTGGTCGCTGTTCATGGGCAACGGCACCGAGGACGGCGCGGTGCGCGCCATCAACACGCGCCTCTTCGGTGGCGAGATGTCCCTGGCGCTCGAGAACGAACTGCGCGTGATCCTGCGCCCGGGTGTGAACAGCGCGCGCGTGGCCAGCGCCCTGCGCCTCGCGGTCACTGCGCCGGAATTCCACTTCTTCTGACCGCCTCTCCTCTCATGCATCATCCAGAGCCCCATCATGGCGCGAGCGGCGGTTGCGAGGAATATCGCGCGCTCGATCGCCGCCGCTTCATCGGCATGACCTCCATGAGTGCCATGGCGGCCGCGCTGCCGTCGTGGTTTCCTGAGG
>Ga0078894_10001729_pt1 | contig 16378 bp, 22 predicted proteins | sample LauGreSu1BDMLBSD_2_FD_67506 | JGI IMG/M metagenome (GOLD analysis project Ga0078894, IMG submission 67506) | Freshwater lake microbial communities from Lake Michigan, USA - Su13.BD.MLB.SD (version 4) (version 4) | ecosystem: Environmental > Aquatic > Freshwater > Lake | place: Lake Michigan... | reverse complement strand
GTTTACATCACCATAATTCATGTGTAATTCATCGTGAGAGTCTTTCATCATTTGATATGCTCTGGCAAGACGAGTTAAACCAATACCTCCACCAAATCTTTTAAAGAATTTGTGAGATAAAAACTCTTCAAGTTCTTTTTCAACTCTTTCTTTACCAAACAATTCAAACAATTTGGCAGAATAACCACCGTTTTCTATAGTATAGAACATTTGTCTCATTTCATCAACATCACAACTTCTTTCAGCAGAACCAATTGTTTCTTGACCGTAAAGAATAACGTCTACTTTATTGAATTTGTCACCTTCACCTGACTTCATGTTCCAAAATGGGTTAGTTCTAACAGGGAAATTTTGTAATGACACCACATCACCTTTTTCTTTCCACATTCTTGTTTCGTGTTCGTTCTCCAAAATAGGAACCCCGCCATATTCTTCACAAACATCGTCATAATTCACTTCAACAGGAGAATCAAAACCTAAAAACGCAAGTAATTCAGATTCTAATTTAAGTAATTCTTTCATACCACCCTTTGACTCGAATTCAAACATTGGGAAGATTAATTCGTGACGACCTGGGATTGGGTCTTTCTCTTGTCTGTAAGATGTTGAGATACAGAACACACCTGGCCATTCAGGATTTTGTAATAATTCATACTCAAGCCACATTTGACCTGTTTGTGGTAATGGCCAAATTTGACCTTGATACTCAAACGTTGTGATTGAGTGTGGATTCTCACATGCTGCGAGAATTGATAATCTTGATTGGGTCGGAACCTCAAGAAAACCTTTGTTTAGGAAAAAGGTCCTCATTTTTTGGACTAACTCGTGATAAATTTTTGTGTTTTTCATATAACTTTTGGGTAAAAAAAAACCTCCCGAAGGAGGTTTACGTTTATTTATTATTTATTAAATTGTTAATCATTTTGAAATAAATACGACACAAAGTTGAAAAATAAATAGGTTTTTTAATTTTTTTTTATAGTATTTATAGATATGAAAGTTTTATTGTCTGAAGAACAGTTAAAAACATTAATTAAGGAGGATTTGGGAGTCTCCCGGGTTTCCTTGTCCTACAGTAATTTGATATACCAAAAACTCGAACCTAAGGTCCTTGAATTTATGGAATCAAGAATTCCATCCAAACAAAAAATCATTATAGACTTGAAAGATATTTCACAAATTTTTCAATCAAGTATGGATGATTATATTGAGTTACCCGTGGAAAAAATTGAAATTGATTTTTCTTGTTTGAAAATTCCAAAAAATACAAAAGAAAACAGATTCACTTCAGGAGGAGGATTTCAATCAATAGACAAAAAATCATTCGGTGGGTCATATTTAAAATCACCCACACTTGAGTTACCTAAGTATATTTTGGAGGAGATTACTCAAACTTTGTATGTAAAATTATTTATAAGTTTTAAAATAGGGATTGAGTTCAATGAAGAATTGAAAGACAAAGCACTATATGACCTTAGAGATACGATAATTCACGAATGTAATCACATGTTAGAGAGTTATCGAAGGGCTGAATCAGGAGCAAAACAATTTAATACCACCTTGAGTTGGGTTGGAGGTAAAAACTATAACGTAAACAAAGAAATCTACAAAGTTTGGCAAGAATTTTTGGATATGATATACTATTCAGAACCATATGAAGTAAATGCAAAATCACAAGAGGCGGTTAGCCAAACATCAATATTACCCTTTGAAGAATTCAAAAAAACTAAACTTTGGTCCAACGCATCAGTCATGAAAAACTTTGATGCCAATACGTTTTTTGATAAGTTGACAAATAAAATTCAAGAAGTGAACCCCGATAAACTACTGTCTATTTTGAACAATTTATATAAATGGTTTATGACCGATTATTACAAATGGATGAGAGTTTACGGTGAAAAACCGGCACGGTATATAGAAAAAACTGAAGGTTTGTTAGATTTGATTAATAATTTCCAACCAAGAATCAATAAGGCCGGTGACAAACTGCAAAGAAATTTCATGAGATTATATACTTTAGAACTCGAAAAATAATATATTTGTCATATATTCTGACATAAAACTGACATTTTGTCAGTTTTTTTGTTTTGGCACATTGTTTAATAATTGTCAATTGGAGTTGACTCCATAAAAGTTTTTTAATATACTTTAAAAAAATAAAAATAATTTTTTAAATTATGGGTAAAATTATAGGTATTGATTTAGGAACAACAAATTCATGTGTTGCTGTTATGGAAAACGGTGAACCTGTTGTGATTACAAACAGCGAAGGAAAAAGAACCACCCCTTCGATTGTTGGTTTTGCAAATGGTGGTGAGAGAAAGATTGGTGACCCGGCAAAACGTCAAGCGGTTACAAATCCTGATAAAACAGTTTACTCCATTAAGCGTTTTATGGGAGCAAGTTTCGATGAAAGTAAAAAAGAAATCAAGCGTGTTCCTTATAAAGTGGTTAAAGGTGAGGGTAACACTCCTCGTGTACAAATTGAGGACAAGAAGTTTTCGGCTCAGGAAATTTCGGCGATGGTTATTCAGAAAATGAAGCAAACTGCCGAAGACTATTTGGGTGAAACAGTAACTGATGCGGTTATTACAGTACCAGCATATTTCAATGATGCTCAACGTCAGGCAACAAAAGAAGCCGGTGAAATTGCAGGTCTAACTGTTAAACGTATTATTAACGAACCAACGGCGGCGGCACTTGCCTATGGTCTTGACAAAAAAGGTCAGGATATGAAAGTTGTTGTGTTTGACTGTGGTGGTGGTACTCACGACGTATCGGTTCTTGAACTTGGTGATGGGGTATTTGAAGTTTTGTCAACTGACGGTGATACACACCTCGGTGGTGATGACTTTGACCAAGCAATTATCGACTGGCTCGTTCAAGAGTTCAAAGATGAAAATGGTTTGGATTTGAATCAAGACCCAATGGCACTTCAGCGTCTTCGTGAAGGAGCTGAAAAAGCAAAGATTGAACTTTCATCTTCACCATCAACGGAAATCAATCTTCCTTACATTATGCCGGTAGATGGTATGCCAAAACACTTGGTTCGTACAATGACAAAGGCAAAGTTCGAGCAGTTGGTTGACAGTTTGGTACAACGTACAATTGCACCATGTAAATCAGCATTGAAAAACGCAGGTTTGAAACCAAAAGACATCGATGAAGTTATCTTGGTTGGAGGTTCAACTAGAATTCCTGCAATCCAAGAAGCGGTTAAAAAGTTCTTCGGTAAAGAACCATCAAAAGGAGTTAACCCTGATGAAGTTGTGGCACTTGGTGCTGCAATTCAAGGAGGAGTACTCGCAGGTGACGTTAAAGACGTATTGTTGTTGGATGTAACACCACTTTCACTCGGTATTGAAACGATGGGTGGAGTATTTACAAAACTTATTGAGTCAAACACAACAATTCCGACAAAAAAGTCACAAGTTTTCTCAACCGCAGTTGACAATCAACCATCAGTAGAAATTCACGTTCTACAGGGAGAAAGAGCAATGGCTCAAGACAATAGAACAATTGGTCGTTTCTTCCTTGATGGTCTTCCAACGGCAATGAGAGGAGTTCCACAAATCGAAGTAACTTTTGACATTGATGCCAACGGTATTATCAATGTATCGGCGAAAGACAAAGCCACTGACAAAGAGCAATCAATCCGTATTGAGAGTTCAACTGGACTTTCTAAAGAGGAAATTGAACAAATGAAACGTGATGCTGAGTTAAATGCTGAAGCGGATGCTAAAGCTCGTGAAAATGCTGACATAATAAATCAAGGAGATTCTATGGCGTTCCAAGCTGAAAAAACTCTAAAGGATTTAGAAGAAAAAATGACCGATGAACAAAAAACTCAATTAACCGATGCTTTGGCTGAATTAAAAACAGCCCTACAAGAGAAGGAAGTTGAAAAGGTTAGAGACGCAACGGCAAAAGTTGCAATCACATCTCAAACAATTACCCAAGGAATTTATAGTCAGTCTGGTTCTGAAGGTGATGGTGGCGAACCTACTAATGAAGAAGTTTCTGATGTTGATTTCGAGGAAGTTGAACCTAAGTAATCAAAAAAATGTTAAAATCCCCACTTCGGTGGGGATTTTTGTTTATATTTGTCAAATGATTTATTTCATCATACAATGTTTAATTTTTACTTTTTCAAGAAGATTCGGAATGTATTACTTGGAAGATGAAAAATTTGTATCTTTGTGGGATGAATTAAAAAAACTATCAAATATATTTCTTTGGAGTATTCCTTTAATGTTAGTAACCAATATAGTAATTAATTTTTTATTAAAATCATGAGTAAATTTACAAGAACCTACGAAACCGAAGACACAATTTCAATTTGGACTTACGATTTGGATAAGTTCAAGAATGGTCCAATTTCAGTTGAAACAATTGACAAGAAACCTGAACCTGCTAAGAAAAAACGAAAATAAAAAACCCCCTAATAAAGGGGGTTATTTTAATTAGGTTCTTCTTCATCCTTTTTCTTTCTACCTCTTCTGTCTGTGAACTTGTCAAAACTTGCAAGACCTAGACAACCAAACGCCAATAATGCAACCGCGTCAACTAAGTATTCTGCAGGTGCAACATCAACATTGGAAAAGCTATTGTGATACATGGTTAAACATAGTGCTATGGCACAACCCATACCCACAATTCTTTTTGATGAGGGATTACCTTTCTCGTCGTTAAAAATACCTTTTAACCAAAGAAGGGCTTCTCCAAAAAGAGCAACAATTTTTTTCATTTTTTCAGTTTTAGTTTTAGTTTATTTTCGTCCTTGACCTTTGTAAGCTTTAGGTTTCTCTTCTTTTGGACCATACTTTCTTTTAGACTTTCCTTTTTTACGAGTACCAAAAGTTTCTTTAGACCCAACAGCGCTACCTGATTTTGCCATAATTTTTATTTTTTAGATAATTTATTTATTATATAAATATTAGAGCAACAAAAAAGGGGACAGTAGCGAACTTCCCCTTTTCCTGTTATGTAACATAACGGTCCTAAGACTCCTCTTTCGAGGTTTATTTTTCTTTAACTAACATTAAACATCTTTTTAAATATTCTTTTGCTCTTGGAGATGGGGTATACTCGTCATCTTTAGTTTGAAGAGCGAGTACCCTTTCAATGTCTTTAACTAGTTCTGTCCCGTGTTCATTTTCTTTATATAGTTCGATTACTTTATCCATTGCTTTATGACATTCTCCTGATGTTTCATCGTAGTAGTTTTTGTTTCTAAATTTATTCAAATGATTCATCATTTCATAAGAAAGATGGGCACCACCGTCATTAACGTCTTTAAATAATCTTAGGTTATTTAAAATACCTAAAGTGTCCACCATTGAGTTTACTCCTCTTTTTCTTTTTGTCACGCCTGGAGAATATAAATCATAATCACCGGCCTCACCAACAAGCTCAGTTAATGGAATAGAATTGGTGGTCATACATTTTGGTTTAGATTCTTGAGTTTCTTTAGAATCCATTCCCATTTCCTCTTTCAGGTGTTGTCTAATTATTTTTCTAAGTTCACCCTCGTTTATCGTAATTCTTTTCATGACAATTTTATTTATAAATATTATTTGACTGTGAATTATTCTTCGATAACCATATTTATATTAAAAGTATTTTAGACTCGTTCTATAAAAAGTAAATTACAAAACATGAGTGATGGGGATAGTAAAATCGACCTGGAGGAAAATTTTTGTGGGGAACCTATCGGTAAAGTTTTTGATGTTAGGGATGTTCTTCAACCCTTTCGGTTTCGATTTGGTTCAATATCAACTTATTTTACTAACAGGAAGTTTGTGGAACGCAAATTTGGTTTTGTATTTTATTTCGGCCTTTTTCTTTGGTCTATCTTTTTTATCTCAAAAATATTCATCTAAATAAATTAACTATTTTCTGATTCATCATTAGATTCGGAAACATTATTGGGTATGATTTGTTGTAACCAAATATCAAAAATCAAATAATAAATCCACCATGTGATATTGTCTAATGGGTTTTGTTGGGGGTTTATTGAGTTCATTATTAAACCACCAACTACTCTATAACATACGTATAATCTAATTACAACTAAAAATACCATCAAAAATTTTTTCATAGGAAATTTATTTGATACAAATATAGGGATATTTATTTAAAAAACATACCACATGAGTAAAATTATAAGATTGACAGAATCAGATTTGAAAAGAATTATTGAGATGGTTACCGCTCAGATGAATGAAGGTATCATATATGAAGATGAATATGGAAGTGTTGTTGAAACCTATTTCGAATCAACTGACGTTTTAAATGAAGCGGAGTATAAGGGTAGAAAAGTACAACTTGGTAAAATCATGCAAGGTGACATTAAAAAGTTTAAAGTTTATGTTAAAAACGAAAATGGTAAAGTTGTTAAGGTAAACTTTGGTTTTGGTGGTAAATCCGCAAAAGGAAAAAGAATGACAATCAAGAAAAATAATCCTGAAAGAAGAAAATCTTTTAGAGCGAGACACAATTGTGACAATCCTGGACCAAGATGGAAACCAAGATATTGGGCGTGTCGTACTTGGTAATTACTTATCGTATCTTTTACGGGCGTTTTCTGTTATGAACACAAAATCAGAGTATTTGAATGACTCAAGATTTTTTGAATTGGTATAAGACATTGCCGACCTCAAATAATCCTTAAAGTTTTCAGTCCAACCCGTTAATGTGTATTCAACTTTATTCATCCGATGGACACCCTCGGATGTTTTAATTTTACCTCGACCCCATTTTTTCTGAACTTCTTTTGTACTCATACCTCTAAACTTTTTGTAGAAATACTTTCTCATAAACGGATACTTTTCCCAAATTTTAGTTGCTCGTCCTTTGGATAATTTAAACTTACCAAACAACAGAGTGTCTGAACATGACTCCAAAGTTTTATTCAACATACCTCCTAACATTACATAGTCGGCTCCCAAAGCGAGAGCTTTAATAATGTCATCGTAATTTCTAAAACCTCCATCGGCGACAATTTTAGAATTATAACCCCACTGTTTTTTAATTTCAAAACATTCCTTAATTAAAGACGCCATTGGATAATGGACACCGGTATTTGCCGATGTTAAACAACCACTACCACCACCGATACCAACACGAATATATTTTACACCAATCTCGGCGAATTTTTCATATGTTTTGGGGTTGGCAATATTACCAATCATTAATTCACCATATGGGTATTGTTCCATAAACTTTTTGGATAAATTGTATAATTTTTCCATATGACCGTTGGCGATATCAACCAGTATTTTTGGTAGTACCGAACACTTGGTATTTACCAATTTCTCAAATTCATCTAATGATATCGATTTGAAACCTGTATAAGTTGGTTCCATCCCCCTTGGATAACATAGAACCATGTTTTCTTGCCAAAAATCGATAGAACTTGTGTAATCAATAACTGTATCCATTGGTGATACCATAAGGGGTAAATGTTTAGAATCTGTCAAAATATCAATCTCACTACGAGACGAAATTGATGAGATGGTTTCAGGAACTAATGTGATATCTTTGAAATCGAACTTTTTATCCATATTATTTGTTTAACACTAAAATATAAGTGAAAAATTATTATCGGTCAAAGAGTATTTATAATTATGTTAAGTGAAAAAGCGATAGATAGGATTAATGGTCTATTAAAAGATAATACTTTCAATTATACCGGGGAACTTATACAAAATTTAAACGGTAATATTAATTTCAAGATTGAGTTATTGGGTTATAGAAATATGATACGAGTTGGTGAACCATACCCATACATGAGGGTAAAAATAATAATTACCGATATCAAAGATAGAGTTAGTAGACTTGTTCTTTTACAACTTAAAAAAGTAGAAAAGGAAGATATATTACGTCATTTAGATAGAAATATGTGGACGTTCAAACGTGGAGTTCAAAATTACTTATCTTCGGTGCTCCAATTCTTCGACACAGAAAATTATGAAAATGTTGTTATTGATGAATTTGTTTTTGATTATGATATTGACGAGGATGAACTTGTAAGGGATTTAAGGGAACAAAAAGTACCCACTTTGGCGATTAGAACAGTAATTAGAGATATTGTAACAATTTTAAAATCAGGTAAAACTGATGAAATTATGTTACCATATGACTTAAATGGTCAAGAAAGTTACGAGATAATGAATTTTCCTGAGTTTGACGTTTTTTTGGATGTTAGACAGGTTGATTTTGAAGAAATTAAATCAGATGCTGACTTTTTAATACAATCAAGTTACGTTTCTGAGGGACAACAATTACAAATTTTAATTCAATACGTACCCGATAGATTACAAAAATCATTACATTCTATAGTTGGAAATCTTAATGACGATATTGCACATGAATTACAACACTTAAGACAGGATGTTGAGGGTAGACTTGATATTACCACTTATAGGGGTTCTAATGTTGGATATTTTTTACAACCAGATGAAATTGAGGCTCAATATAGAGGACTCAAAAGAAAATCAAAGATTATGGGATTACCTATGAATGATGTTGTTGATGATTGGTTTGAAAATAATGCAAAAAGATTTAGGTTATCTGATAAGGATGTTGCAAAGATAAAATCCGCTATTATGAACTATCCTAAGAAGAAAATCTCTTAATTATTTTACTAATTGAATTTCTAAGTCCTATTGATGATACAGTTAGTAGTCCTGAAGTTAACAATCTATCTGAAATTTCCTTAACAGTAGAACTATCAATTTCACCACTTGTTGCATATTGAGCTAAATAAAATAAAATTGGAGCTAAAAACGCATATGACATCAAGTTTGTCACTTTATATAAGTGTAAATTTAAACTTCCCATGAAATCCATAAAAGCAGTTTTAAATTCCTGACTTTTATATAACGCCATTTTGAATGGTTCTTCTAAACCTTTTTCTTTAATAACATTAAGAACTTCTTTAACTTTTGATTTATTGTCTTGGAAGTATATCGCAATAACCCCAAGTAATACTATACTCAACTCTGTGTCAGATAGCCCCGAATAGTTACCACGTATAAATCTTGATAATGGCTCAATTAAACCACCAATAGTTGCCCCCCACGATATTAAAATATTAAAATGACCCCCAAATTCTTTTGAAGTTTCCTCAATAATATTTTTAACAGTTTCGTAATTAGTTTTTAAAACACCAATCAATTCATCAACGATTGATTCAGTGATTAAAACTTTTTTTTGACTTTCGTTTATTACTACAGTTAATTTCATACAATAATAAATACTTGAAATATATTTATTGTTAAAGTCAAAATATGATAAATCCAAAATTAAAGGTAGGAGATAGGGTACAAATATTACATATGGAGGATGAAATGGATATAATTCCTATGGGAACATGGGGTACGGTGGAAAGAGTTTCCAATGTAATGGACGAGGACATTTATGGTGTTAAATGGGATAATGGTAAAACTTTAAACATTTTATCAACCGCAGATGTTTGGGACACTGAAGAAAATAGAGGTAAATTCAAAAAGAAAAAAATAACTGAACAGGGTGAAATTGACAGACACAACGCTTTGTATGGTAATTTGGATGTGTTTACCAATTTTAAAATGAGATACTTACACGAGTATTTAAAAAAAGTTAGGGAGTGTGGTGCCGTAAATATGTTTACCGCGGCTCAATTTCTTTATATGGGAAGAGACCGAATGGAAAATATGTTTGCTTATCAGGATATTGAAAGTGAAATATGCGACGAGGTTTTGGAAATGGCAAACATGGCACAACATGAAATGGTATCAGGAGTTATTAAGGTTTTAGAAAACGAAGGAAAAGAGGTAGAGCTAAGTAAAATTAATAGATATCTCCAAAGGTATTCTCAAAAAGTTTTAGAGAATTACATGCATTTATTCTAAGTAATAAGATATTTTACCATCGATTGGAATGGTGGTAACATTTACGTCCAAAAAAACGGGATTTTGGTCTCCGGCATAAAGTCCCAAAATATTATAATCATAATATTCTTCGGCTTCATCCATAGTCATACCATCTCTGACCATTAAAATATTCAAAATTTTTTCTTTTGAATATAAAATTCTTCTTCCGTTAAAATCTTCAACAATACCAATAATAGCGGTATCTAAATCTGAAAGTATTACGGAGCCTTCAGCATATTCATTAATATCTACTATCATTTTTTTATATATTCGTTAAAGTCTATTGCGGTATCATCTTTATCACTTATAATTAATTGGTGGTTACCAAGTAGTGACTCAATTCTTTTTCTAACACCAGGTATACTCATCCAATGAATCGATACCTCATGTTCTTTTGAATAAATCTCATCAACAAAATAACTAACGATAGTTCCTGACTCCAAAGTTAAGAACCCGTGAGCATATCCTTTTGGTACAAACAATCCTTCACCTTCCTTTAATTCATATACTTCAACTTCACCTATATTTTCACCTTTTAAACATACTATAATATCAACTATTCGTCCTTTTATTACTGAAACATATTTGGATTGTTTTCTTGGTTCTGTTTGAAAGTGAAGTCCCCTCCAAGTAAATGGGTTATCATTAATACTTAAATTTGATTGAACCCAACGGTCTTCAATTTGAATTGGAGTAAATGACCCCCGATTATCTTTAAAAACAGAAATATTGAATTTTTTTGGAGTTTTCATATTCGAAATATAAAAAATAATTTCCCATCAATCAATATATTTATTTAGAAAAACAAAACTATGAATTCATATTTTTTCAAAATGACCCAAGCCGAGAAAAATAATATTCTTGACCAACATAAAACAATTTATGATGGGTTTGCAACACAATATGGTCAACCAAAAGAACAACCATTATATACTCAAGATTTTGCCAATGACAAAAACGGAATTACTGTAAGTAATAAAGGTAATGTTAAGGGATACACAAATATGAATATTAATGAAGATGTTTTTACCGGTTCGATGGGAACCCCCGAACGAACTTTCGATTTTGGTGGTCCTGATGAAACATTTGAAGATGAAGAATTCATGGTTAGTGTAGGTGAACAATTAGATATGATTGGAGACGGTTCTGATGATTTAGACCATGGAACATTTGAGGATGATGAAACGGAGATGTTGGTAAGTCCCGAAGGTAAAATGGAAATGTTTGTAGATAATGATAAAGATGATTTTGATGAGATTGATATAACCTCAATGTTTGAAGAAATTGAAGAAGAAAAAATCGAGCCACTACAAGAACAGATTAATAAAACTCTTGATATGTTCAAGAGATTTAAGAATTTATAAATTTATGGAAATCAAAGATTTAGTTTCATTTTATGTGAATGAATCTACTCACACACTAGATGTTACGTTTAGATTAGATTCAGATAGAGATGATGAAGTAAGAACCGACCAAATTGGGTTTGATGAAATTAAAGGTTTTGGGTATAACTTTTTGGACGACAAAATAGATGTATATAAAACTCTTTTTGAAGATGAGTCTTTCGAAGATGAAGAAGAGTTTGATTCAGATATTTTTGAAGATATATTTTCTGATTCAGAAATAGATGAACAGGAGATTGTCTCATTCTTAAATGAATACTATCTGATTTATAATTCTAGATTACCAAAATCTGAAATTTACTAAGGTCCAACCCTTGTCATATGTATTGTCATTGATGATTGTTGCCAAATATTTGGAAACACCCATTGACCTGTGGTTCTGAATGTCAAACTCTCAGCAGAGTCATCCACCACCTTCAATACTAATCTCCTTTCCATTAAATTGATATCAATATAACCTAAATCGTATTGGTTATAAGCCGGAATCAAACCGTAGAAAAATTGTTCTGACCATTCTAATTGACCCGCCGCGTTAACATAAGGTAAAAAAGAAACAACACTATAATCAAAGTGCCATTTGGTTTGACCAACTTCAATGTAGTTTAACGGAAATGTGTCATTTTCATTAATAAAAACATCACCAGGTAGATAAATTGTATCAGACGCAGAATTAGGACCTTCATTAATGTTAACAACTATTTTATCAATAACATACTCACCACTAAGACTAAGCAAAGATGGTTCCTCGTATTTAATACAAGAAATAAACATGGTTGAGACTAAAAAAGTAAAAAATATGGTTCTCATGTCAGTAATATTTTACAAATATAGGAAATTTTTGAATAACAAAATATTTATTTTATATGAAAAACGACATTGATTCAATCATTTCTCTGATGAAATCGTTTACTCCGTCATCAGATAAAGAAGAAATGGGAGAACAGGACGCGGCAGCTCCTGCCTCTGGAGGTGGAGGAGCAAAACCTGCATATCCCACAGTCACAAAATGGGAAAGTGGTGTTGCAAGAACAGGACCCGCTAATCAAATAGGTCTTACGAAGTGGAGTGAAATTGTTAAATTAACAAGAGGTAAAGCAAACACTTTACTGTGAATTTAATCGAACTAAGATATATTTATAAAAAAACTAAATCATGGATAATAAGAGAAAAATCGGAGAAGAGGAGTTAAAAAGAGCTCTTCTTATGATGAAATATGATAGTAAAAAAACATTAACCGAAAATATAAATGAAGTAGATACAGGATATTTAACAGGGGCGGGACTTGCAGGTGCCGGTACCGCCGTTGGTTTAGGGGCTGTAGCGACAGCAATGGGAGCGGGAGCTACCGCAGGTTCATTCGTACCTGGATTAGGTACTGCGATTGGAGCCGCAGTAGGGGCCACCATTGGAATAGTTCTAGCACTCTCAAATAACACTGGTTCTGCCGATAATACAATAAAAATTATTAAAACTTGTACATCTGGTGGTGTTGGTTCCCCTTCACAAAGTGATAGTGAATTAGAAGGAATTGTAAATCAAATATATACCGCAATAGAAGGTCTTGGAACTGACGAGGAAGCTATCAAAAACGCTATTTCATCTTGTGATACATTTCCTGATTTTTGTAGGATGTCTGAAATTTATTTAGATAATTATAATGAAACTTTAGTAGATGCGTTGGATGGTGATTTTGATTTACCAGGGGATTGGCAAGAATATATATATACACCTCTCAAACAAGTTATGAAAAGAACTAAAGTTATTGATGAAACTAAATTATCGGCAAGTACAACTACTGACGGTGGAGACACTACAGGAGGCGGAGAAGTAGTTCCCGTACCTTCTGTTGGTAAATATAAGGCGTGTGAAGGTACTTACACTCAAGGATGTTATTCAGACGCTATCAAACAAATTCAAACATGTTTAGATTTGGTACCGGATGGTAAATATGGACCTAAAACACAAGCAGCTTTAGAAGGGGCAGGATTTGGCTCAGGGTTTAAAGATTCTGATGTGGATAAAATTTGTCAGACTCAAACAATGCCTGAACCTGATATGGATTTACCGACACCTGATGAAGATGACATTGATTCATTGAATATTTAAAAAATTTAACCGAATGAAAAAAAGAAATATTATAACGGAACAAGCCGCTGTCATGGATGACAGAACAAAACTAAAAACCGCTGCCGAAAATGGATGTTATCCTAAATGGTTAAAAAATGGAAGATTAGGTAACTATAAAGGTAAAAAAGTTTGGTATGGCACAAACGATAAAGGAAATACCGTTATCTTCTATGCGGATATGACCGCAGAAGTTAAGTTCAAAGATGCAGATAGACCTTCTAAAACTGGAAAATGGAAATGTCAGGCATTAGAACAAACAGTTGGTGTTGAAGCACCAATGGAACAATTTACTCCTGACCAACAAAAATACATTGAAGATTTGGTTAAGTATGAAGGTGTTGTTAGAGAAAAACCATCTGATTATGAAACAAATCAAGGAAAATATGAAGTTATAGATTTAAATTCTAAAAACCCAACTTTATTCCCTAAAGTCGGAGTTGCGATGGTTTATAAACAAAAAGGTGAAATTAATATTGATAAACCACAACAAGACCAAATTATACAATCATATAAAGATAGAGGTTACCAAATTGAAAGGCCACCGGCAACTGAAAGTTTATTTTGGAACTCGATTGATTTGAGAGTTGCCGAGGATGGTAAATACTCAGAATATTTTGCAAAACCATTTTTCATGTATCAGAGAGTTCAAGATACAAAGTTATCGGATGAAGATGTAAAGACAGTTGAGGTTGATTACGAAAATCAAGATGTTAAAAAATCTCTTTGCAGACAATATATTCAAACTTTATATACTCACATGTCTCAAAATAAGGCGATGGAAGATACTATGAAGAATAACATGAAGATTTATGTTAGAAGATGTGCCGCTCAAGATAAGATTCCAATGTTTACCAAGAGTAAATATGAAGAATTGTATGGTTTAAATCCTTATAGAAATTCTTACAGTTTGAAGTGTCCAGCAGGATACAAATTAAACGAATTAAAAGTTTGTATGCCGGTTAAGGGAAAAAATGAAAGTATCGAACAAAAAGAAGTCATTGATAGTTACGAGATTGATTTAAAAAAATCAATTAAAGAAGGGCTTAAGAATTATAAAGGGTCAAAAAAAAAAGTTAACGAGAACGAGACCAAAATAATTAAAAATAGAATTAAATTCATAACTGAAGACATAAATTTAGATTCAGTTGAGAACCAAAAAAAGGTAGGTTCAGAATTATTCGAGGAAGTTATGTACCTTCGTTCACAAGGTTTTAATTCTCCGATATTAAATGAAGGTTTATTTGACTTTTTAGGTGGAGTTTTAGGACATTCAACTGAAGGTGTGAGTCAGTTCTTTAAGGAAAAATTGGTTGATAAGGTCCTATCAATTTTGGGAGTAAATCCTGATAGCTGGGTTGGAGGTGTAGTATCAACAACTATTGGTAACTTGGCATTAAGTGATATTCCTAAAGTATTTACCGATTGTAGTTTTACAACAAAATTATTGTCAAAATCAATCGCTGAAGAAGCCGTTAACCAAGTTAGATTAGGTGTTGGAGTATCTGGAGGTTTCTATGATATTCTTTCAAACACTTTAGTTGATATGATTGAAAAGGGTGATTTTGCCCAATCGGTTGAAGAAAAATTAGCAAATTCAATTTGTCCTATGTTATCTGATGTTAGACAAAAATTTACCGATACAGAACAAGGTTTAAAGGACAAAGTTTTTTCTTAAGAAACCTAGCAGAGTAGTTTCTGCAATGGGATAAACCACTAAAAGAAAGGGGGTATTCCAAATCTAACAAAAAGGTGTCGAGAGACACCTTTTTGTTTTATATGAAGGATTTTCTGAACTCCTCCCACACAAACTCAACCTGAGGGTTAACAACATCTGAAAATATTGTTGGTTCGTATGGTTTTTTTAAAAACTTCATACCCGCTTCCTCAGGTGTACAATTATCTTTTGTACGGTTACATGACGAACAACAAGTAACAAGATTTAACCAAGTATTGTCCCCACCTCGTGATTTAGGAATGACATGGTCAACCGTTAAATTTCTCTTACTACCACAATAAACACATTGAAAATCATCTCTTCTAAAAAGTCTATGACGATTAATTTTTAATTTGTGGTATCTAAATTTTACATAATTAAACAAGCGTATGATGAGAGGTCTAACAAATGTTTGTAAACCAGCAAGTATCGGCTTTTCGTGAGATTTTAATATCTCAGCCTTACCTTTATTTACCAAATTGAACCCCTTATAAACGGATGTCACATTAATGGGGGTAAAATCTGAGTTTAGAACTAAAACTTTCTCCATCCATTCAAATATACGAAATTTTAGTCACATAAAAAATAACCTGTAAAAAAATAATTTATTTGGTTATTTGGAAAATGTTCGTATATTTGTGGTGTGAATAACACATGTCTCCGTAGCTCAGTAGGATAGAGCAACAGCCTCAAAGGGGGCGTCTGATTAGAAATAATCAGATGGAACTTCTCGAATTCGGTGAAACCTTCCGAGTAATGTCGATGGCAATACCGAGCCAAACCTCAGAAATGAGGAAGTGTGTAGAGACTAAGTGGGGAGCACCTGAACAAGTTAAGTTGAAGGTGATGATATAGTCCAGACCACAAACCGAAAGGGTAGTGAAAACTATAGTGGTATGTCTAAGCTGTGGGCCACAGGTTCGAATCCTGTCGGGGATACTGGGAACTCAATTGCTCACCGTGAATTTCGCGGTGGCAATTTGAGCACAGTAACATACATTTATCCAATTCATCAATTATTACTTGGTTAAATGAGTATATTTTAAGATGTGATAGAGTAAAATCTTTTTCTTCAGGATTCAAATGGTGGAACTCTAAAGCCCCAATATATTTATCATATCCACATCTTTCACATTTACCCCCCTTATAATCTACCATTTCTTTTTTTAATTTTCTTTGTCTCTCAATTGTTTGCATATTTGTACATTGCTTACAAT
>Ga0078894_10001722_pt1 | contig 16396 bp, 16 predicted proteins | sample LauGreSu1BDMLBSD_2_FD_67506 | JGI IMG/M metagenome (GOLD analysis project Ga0078894, IMG submission 67506) | Freshwater lake microbial communities from Lake Michigan, USA - Su13.BD.MLB.SD (version 4) (version 4) | ecosystem: Environmental > Aquatic > Freshwater > Lake | place: Lake Michigan... | reverse complement strand
AAGTATGTTGATTTTGCAGAAGATATGAGCCGCACACGTATTTTGATCACACTTGACGCAGATGACACAACAGTTACAGAAGAACTCAAGCAAAAGTTATTAGGTATTCATCCGAATATTTCACTCGATATTGGATTTTCCGCAGGTAAGATTGATGCTATTAATCGTGGTGTTCCAGACCCATCGTCATTTGATATTCTGTTACTGGCATCGGATGATATGATACCTGAAATCAAAGGTTATGACCAAATCATCCGAAGCAAAATGTTGCAGTTTTATCCTGATACAGATGGAGTACTATTCTTTAATGACGGCTTCAACAAACATGAACTGAATACAATTCTTATTTGTGGATCCAAATATTATAGACGTTTTGGATATCTGTATTACCCAGAATATAAGTCACTCTTTTGTGATAACGAATTTCAGATTATGGCAAATACACTCAGACGTCAGAAGTATTTTCCCGAAATCATCATTCGTCATGAACATCCGCATATTAATCCATCCGTAGAGCTTGATGAACTCTATCATAAAAATAATAAATACTTCTATGAAGATGAAGCATTATTCATAAAAAGATCAAAGATGTTTGTACCCAAAACACTTCGTATGCCAACTGTCAAGATTCGTTTAGGTATGTAAACGAGATACTAATTCTTCCATTTCGCGTATCTTTGCCTTTCGTCGTCGTTCATTCTCTAAATGTTCTTCTTCTAGTTTTTTCTGTAACTCTTGTAGTTTCTGTTCTCGAATAGTTTGGATCTCCTTTTCAAGGTCTTCGAGTTTACATACTTTATTGCGTTCATATTCTTCGTCTAATTGCTTAATCTGAGCATTCTTAGACTCTTTTAACTTTTCAAATTCCACTTCTACTTCTTTCAGAGCTGCTTCACGTATAACTGAAACCTGTTCATCCGCTTGTTTCAGCTTTTCCAGTTTCTCTTGTTCGAATTCAGCTTCGATTTCCTGTCTTCGGTTTTCAATACGCTCATTCACACGTTCAGTTGCGATCACTTCCAAACGCTCTTCGATCTCTCGGATCTTTGAATGAAAAATAGTATCTGTTTCTGCTACGACTCTGTCTTCAATTTCTTTTACACGGTTTGCATATACATCTTTCAACTCTGATTCGATCGCATTTATACGTTCTTTCTTAACAGTCAGTACATCAGAATCAATTGATTCCAATGCCTTTTCCTTTATATGTGCTAATTCAACTGCAAGTCTAGACTGTTCACGTGCATGGAATCCAATACGACTCTTTTCAAGTTCTTTCATCTCTTTTGTGAACGCATCTGCATATTCGAATTTCTTGATTTCATATAGTTCTTTCAGATGCGTTTCAAGCTTTTCATAATCAGATTCGAGTTGTAGTATGCGTTTCGATTTTTCATGTTCAGTCCATGCATTCAACTCTACTGTCTGTTTATCTTGTAAAAGCTCTTTTACAGATGCAAGAGTTTCGGCATATTCTTGTTTATCCTTTTCTAGTTTAACCTTCAGTTTTCCAATTTCTGAATCATACTCTTTTTGGACTTGTTTTGAATATTTTTCACGCAAGTCTACAATCTCAGAATCAACGTACACTTGACGAGCAGAAATAGCCTCTTCACGTAGTCTAGATTCTTCTGCTTTCAGTTTTTGAGAAAACAATTTCTTATGTTGTTCTAATTTCGAATCTTCTTCTTTCAGATAGGTTTCAAGCTCGGATATAGCTTTCTGTTTCCTTTCATGAAGTGATTTCTGATATTCAGTTTCTTTTCGAGCAAATTCATGCTCAAGGGTATACATTCTCTCATTGAAATGGTTTGAAAGTTCACATCCCCGAAGTTCCTTCATTATTCTGACTTGTTTCTCGACTTCTTGTTCTCGTTGTCGAATAAGCTCTTGACGTTCAATCTCTTCTAGTTCATGTAGTCTTGATTTTAGTTCACTCTTCTCGTGTTCTTCAAATCGATGAAGCTCACGTATAAGAGTTTGTTTTTCATGTTCGCATTCTATTTCCATGTGCGCAATCTTTTCGCGTTTTAGAGTTTCTACTTCATTCTCAAGTGTTTTGAGTTTCGAATTTAGAGCCTCATGAACATCTGAAGAGATAGCTTTCATCTTTTGTGTTCGAAGAATGTCTGTTTCCTTCTGAACAGTTTGCTGTACCTTTTCAAGCTCCTGTTGATAGTGCATATCAATCTGTTTTTTGATAGTTTCCAATTGAGCAGTGTAGAAATCACTCGTGAGCTTATTTACATGTGATCTCTGCTCACTTTCAAAGATGGAGATATTTTCAAATACCTTTGCCTTTTGCTTCTGTTCCCATGCATCTATTTCTGTAACCTTATGATGTTTCAGAGCATTGATTTCTTTCTCGAGTAAAATCATCATCGTATTACGTTTCAATTCAACACCAGAAACTATTTGAGCAAGTGATTTGATATATTCATCATTGTACTTTTGAACATACTCTTTACGAAGATCAGTTTCAAGTTTTGATATCATAGTTGATTTCAAGGAACTAACATCTGATTCTAGTTTAGCCCGTCGTTCGTTTATATGTTTGTTTAGCTCTTCGTATTTCTTATCGTATGCACTTCGGATTTCTTTATCAATCCTATCGTGTTCATTCTTCTCATAGACGCTCAATGCTGTTTGGCGTTCTTTTTGAGCATTTGCATACTTTGCATCCAAAAGCTCATACGTATTTTTGGTTTCGTTCTCAAGTTCGATTGACTTTTTGCTACGAATAACGTCCATCTCTGCATTCACACGATCATCGATTTCTTTTGTTTTTGTTTCACGCAGAGTGTCGAGTTCTCGTTGAAGTTGTTCCTGCATATGTCCATATTTTGTAACCAGTTCCTTCGTCTTTATTTTATAGTCATCATCGAGTTTCAGAAATTTATCTTTCCGAACAGATTCTATACTTTCGTCTAGTTCTCGTAACAAGCACAGTTGTTTCTCTGTATTGAACGTCAATTTCTGATTACAATCATTCTGATAGACTTGATAAAACTTACGTTTCAATTGATGTTCGATAGTTGAAAGTTCGACACGTTTTACAAATGGAACATAATCTTCTATGCTTACTTGCATGTTGTCGAATGAGATATCAACATCAAGTGGTGTAGGATCCCTATCTTTGAACATATCTTCTTCATCGATCACAAGGTCAGAGTTAAGAGATTCGGTTTGGGGCTGAACAATCATAATCGAAAACGATGGAACAGTAACATACGAGTCAGTACTACTGTAATCTGTATTTGTTTCAAGAAAATAGCAAGGTATTGTGTTTGCAAGATTTACAATGTTCTGCTTCATAGAATAGAATTTCTTGATTAGCATATGTTTTGAGCAGAACACATTCGGGTAATACGGAGTATCAAAGGATGGCTTTCCATACATCACAAATCCATTAAAATTATCAATACCATATTTGTATTCGCTATTATCGTTGAACACAGATACGTCCAAAGGAATATCACCCTTAAATTTCTTGGATGACAGGATGCCAAGCGTATTAGGCTCGATATGTCGAATGTAATCGGTCCAAACCTGATCTAGAATCACACAGTCATACAATAGTATGTTAATGCTTGTAGGATTCATACGTTCAAATATATCGGAATATGTTGGGTTCTTTTTTTGAATACTAATCGTTTCGACAGGAAGATCTCGTGAAGATGAGATTGCATAATATTTTTGAACTAACGGATGTTTGCTATTGTATTCAATTGATTTCAACATATTTTCGCTAACAGCAGAAGGAACGATTTGATATATATTAACTTGATTGCAAGGTGCAGGTATTTTACCGATATATCCCTTTGTAATAATAGCGTTTATACGGGAACCGTTACATTTTTCGGTAACAAATTGCGTATAAATAGAGTGATAATCAATGTCACTCATCTAATAATTTATCGAGTATGCATAAATTAATTCGACCGAATTTAATTCACAGGGTAAGCCGTCATCCTGTTGCACACACAGAAACATCTTTCGTATCTACGACAAATATAAATTTTGCAGAATCTTCTAGATCGAATTTTCCGTTAACTGTATGTATTTGTACCCTTTTGCATAATGATGAACAAAACTATGAACAGATTATGAAAACAGTTCGGTCTATTCAGTCATTGTTTCATAAAAGTTTTGTAGTGTTTGCAGAATCAAGTTCAACAGACAATACCGTTGAACAGTTCTCAAAAGTAGATAACTCTCTACTTATTCACCTTGACTCTGCGACTGAACATGCTCAACGAAATGCGTATCTCTCTTTCGTAAATAAAAATCGGAGACAGTTTGACTGCATGCTAGTGTTGGACACATCAATTGTTAAGAAACCTCTCGATAAAAGTGTGTTCACCTGTTTTGAGAGTTTGAAATATATAAGCTGGGATGCAGTATTTGCAAATCAGTCATATAAATATTATGATATTAAGTCGCTTCGTTCTTCATATTGCCCTACTGATTTGAGTGATAACCCACAAAAAATGAAGACGTTGAAGACCCATATTCCGTGTGATGAGAAACCTATTCCGGTGATGTCTGCATTTGGTGGTCTTGCTATCTATAAGGTTGCTCATATTGAGAAATGTGAATACAAGAGTGATGGTCATGTAAGTTTTAATCTTATGTTTCATCAATCAGGTGGAAATCGAATGTTTATTGAACCGAGTCTTGTATTAGAAACCCTTGAAGAGAATGCACATCTGTATCTATAAACTTTTTATGAATAATAACAGCTTCTGGAAATTTAGAAAGTAAATCCGGTATATTTGCATCAAATCTTGGAGATAAATTCACGATTAAGTTTGTTTTCATACAACGCTTAAATACTCGTTTCCAGTTATCTCCTCGTTCTTTTGATATATTTCTAAAAATCATTCGAACAATTGCAATGTCATAGGCTATGTACGGTTCTTCTGTCTGCACATACTCTATTATGTATTTTTCCAACTCAGTTATAACATGTTGAAATATATGATCTCCTGTTTTATAGAGAGCAACACCATTCAAATGATGAAAATCAGCTGTAAGAGGATCTCTGTTTGAAACACCATCATATGTTGTACCTGCAATCAAAAACCCTCCTGAATATCGAGTAAACATTTCAAGATCATGAATAAATGATTTTTTGAAAAAGCAATCAACTTCTATAAGTAACGTCGTATTAAAACGTTTACAATAATCCATGGATGCTAAAAACATAAGATTTGGTCCAGAAGCATAACCTAGTTCAGGTATATTTGAAATCATTTTTGGATAATTTTCAGTGACATATACATCATCTTCTGGAGGTATATTCAAGTAACATACCTCGAGTGTTTTGAATTTGCGTTCAATTGTTTTCAATAGAGGCTTAATATTTGTTTTATGACTCATATTGTTAATCATAATAACGAATACTAAATCGGTTTGATCTAATTTTTGAAATTGGTGTATCAGTCGTTCAAACGAACCATTATCTATTTCAGAAGATGTCACTGGAAGAACGATTGCTTCCAATACATTTGTCATGTTACTTTTAGTCAAGACTCAAACAACGTATATGAAACGAAAAAAAGCCCAGAAACACCGTTTGGTGAATCTGGGCTATTTTTTATTGATTTTTTTATTATTTAACGATTGCTAAATTTACTCTACTTAAGCAGTCTTGATAAAGTGAGCCTTGAGGTAAGACTGGAGGTTAAGGTAGGTGACAGAGTCCTTGTCAGTGACCTTGAGGAGCTTGGAGAGAGCACCATCGGGGATGATACGCCTCTTGTTGGCGGGGTCAAAGCAGCCATGGGACTTGACGTACTGAGAAACGAACTTGGTAACATCAGTCTGAGAGCGCTCAGAACCAGCGGCGACACCAAGGAAAGCGCAGAGCTCAGGGGAGATCTTGCGGGGCTTGAGGAACGCATTGTTCGCCCTACGAGCCTCCCAAGCAGCCTTCTCCTCGGGGGTCATATCGGCAACATCCTTCTTAGCCTTCTTCTTCTTGCCAGCAGCCTTGACCTCACGGGCAGCAGACTTGGCAGCAGCAAGAGCCTCACGGACAACCTCCTTGAGCTCGCTGGAAACGCGAGACTGGATCTCCTTGAGGCGATCAGCAACAGAGGCAAAAGAGTGGGTCTCGGGGGCAGCAGTGGTAGCAGGCTTATCATCAGCCTTCTTCTCGACAACGGGGACATTGACCTCGGTCTTGGCAGCGGGCTTGCGACCACGGATCTTCTTGTCCTCAGCAGCAGTGGTGGTGACGGCGGGCTTCTCCTCGGTCTTCTTGGCGGTTACCTTCTTGGTCTTGGAATCGGTGGCGGGCATCGTGTTTGCATTTGAGTGAGAAGCAGTGGCGGGCATTTCTAACGCGGGTTATGTATACATATAACACCCATGCCGTAAATAGGTTACAAATCCGCGGCGAGCACTCCACTTCTTGTCGCTGCGGTTAAAATCATTACAACAAATTCTAAAGAATCTTTTATTTCGAAAAGTCCTAAGATCAAAATACCTGCAACGTCGTGACTAATTCGCGCTAAATCAACATGTATCGTCATCACACTCTTGTAACGCCGAAGTGCTGAGAATATGGTTGACCGTTTCGATTTTACATCTTTGCGTTTTGCATTTTCAAATGTCCACCAACGCGTATCCTCTATCAACGAATTTAGAAATACAACAAACTGATCGTAATCAACATCTCCAAAATGATTTGGGTGAACATCTTCCGCAACGGAGTGTTCTCTCATTTTTTGGACAACACGTAACCATCTTTGATCTCGTAGATATTCAATCGTCGGATGTTCAACTTCATGCGAATGAACAATCGGCTGTCTTGTTTTCTTTCGTAAAAATGTTAGTTCATGTAACCTGTTCATATCTGAAGGGCTCAATTTCTTTCGAGTAAATGGATTTGAAACAGATAACGTTTTCTGTGCCCACTGTATCATACTTTTCTGATCAAACCACCAGACCTTCCCATCTTCTTCAATTGAAAAGTAATCAAACGGATGTATATCTGTCTTTGAATCTCCCGTTACCATTTCATCGTCATTATGACAAATTGATCTTCGAATGGATCCTTTTCCAGCTAATCTTAATCTATATCGTATTTGATATCCTCTCCATAATGCTTGAAATTTAATAATTGTTTGTCGAATTGAGGGATTATGTTCTGACCACATTCGAATAGATCTGCTTCGCATATGAACTGGACAAAATATGCAACGATTTGCTACAATTTTCTCACAACGTTCTGTACTTAATTTTGTTTTGCAGGATAAACATTGCATTAACTTAGACTAGTATTCATTTCCATGAGTGCAAAACGAATGTGTACTCATATAAATGTATTTATTGTCATACCAAAATGATCGATGATCTTATATGTTCTGCAACAGAAGACGCTTGGGCTAAGAAACAACTCATTGGTGCTGAAAGAGCACGTGAATGGGAAATCAAACACTGGAAACCACTTGAAGAATTAAAGTCAATGTCTACAGAAGATTATTTACATACTCGGTTTCATGATCCAACTGATAAGAAAGGATTGCATCATCTCCGCAATATGATAATGTCTGAAATGCAAAGTGTAAAAACAATGTCAGGAACATGTTTTGAAAAGGCTGTTGTAGATATTCTGGAAGAACACGGAGTATCTATGTGCGGTCAAGTTCATATTGATACAGATGGCACTATACGTTCAAAGAAATCAGTTCATCGTATTGACGGATATGTTTCAGCAGAAGACAAACCCACAAGCATTCGGAACTGTTATGCAATTTCTAAAAAGACAACTTTGCGAGAACGATGGAATCAAGATCTATGGCAAATACCTTTATGCAAAAAATTGATATTCCTTACACGAGAAATACCTAACACAAGTACTATTCATTCGATTCGTGATCACGGAGCAATTGTTGTATATCCTCATGCATCAACAACTGAATATACTTGGTCATTCGACGAGTTTGTTCGTCAGATGAAACTGTTTCAGAATGGAACCACTGATTGCTTGCCCTAGTTTGCATGCAACTGCATTTCCAATCTGTTTATATGTTTGCATACTTGAAACGGGAAACACAAAATCTTCAGGAAAACTTTGTACACGTGCTGCTTCTTTTTCTGTTAACTTTCGTATTTCTGTATCTGAATAACGAACAAGAGCATCACTTCCATCTTTGTAGTATCTTGCGGATATCGTAAAACACGGTTCATCTTCGCGTATAAACTGTGCTCCAAATCCCTTACCTTCTTGTTCATTTTTTAGCTTGCGTTTTCTGAATCCCTCAATCATCTTTTCGCTATGGTAGTACTTTGAAGATACTTCAGACTTTGGAAGAAGTACATCACGCATAGCTACATATGTATCTTTTGTATGTGTTGGTTCTGGATGAAATGGTTCATCTACATCTTCTCTCCAGCCCAAGAAGATAACACGTTTACGTTTCTGAGGAACTCCGTAATCGCATGCTAACAATACTTTCCATTTCAACTTGTATCCAATCTTTGAAACCTCCGATTGAATGATGTCAACTACAAGCGTTTTATCTGCGGTTTTCATGGTTAGGATACCGGGTACATTTTCCATGACGAAATATTTAGGTTTGAACGCTTTTACAAACCGCAAATAATCCATGAATAAACTGTTACGCGGATCATTCGAGTCTCGTTTTCCTGCCATACTAAATCCTTGACAAGGTGGACCACCAATCACTACGTCTGCACTTCCGTATGTTTTAACGAGTTCGTCTACATCAAGTTCGCGAATATCCTTGTTCAACATAGGATGGTCAAAGTTTGCAGAATATGTTTGGGCTGCCCATTTATCATATTCAACTCCAAACAGAATACGATATGGTTTTGAATGAAATCCTATCGAAAGACCGCCTGCCCCTGAAAATAAATCAACAACTTTTATTTCGTTTGTCTCAGGGGATATTGTGATTTTTGTGCATGGGGTTTTGCGTTTCATATGAGCAGTTAGATGCCCTTTTTGCTTAAATTCACGTGAACAGCGTTCACACGTGTGTACTACCATTAGTTAAAAATCAACCGGGATATTTTATCATCCATTTTTGCCGATTCATTTTAATGAGTGCAAAACGGATCGACCGGTTTTTGGGTACTCTAGATATCACACCCAAGAACAATCAATATGGCTGCCCCCGCTACCGTCAACGTCACTAAGATCAATGCTATCGATATCGAATTCTCTGATCCTAAGAAGAATAAGAATAATGGAAGTGTATCAATCGGTTTGAAGTACAAGTCTCAAAATGTTCAATTTCGAGTTCCTCAGGTTTCGTTCCCTGGCGGACTTCAGGTAAAGGATAACGAGAACAAGGATGGTTCTGTTACTACGTCGTACATGCTATCTGCATCGATGTCTGGAGGTGATCCTTACAATAAGGGTCACAGTGAGGATAAGTCTGAGACCGCAAAGATGTACAACTTCATGCACGACTTTGAGGAGCACATCATCAAGACTGCAGTGAAGAATGCTGCAAAGTGGTTTGGAAAGGTTCGATCGGAGGATTCTATTCGAGATACCTTCAATCGATTTGTGAGCCTAAGCGTTGACAAGGTTGACAACGTTTGGGTTCCCAATGGTAAGTATGCTCCTAGTCTTCGTCTGAAGCTGCCCGTATACGATGGCAAGGACGGTGGAAAGAAGATCATTGCAATGGAGGCAATCGATTCAGATGGAAATGATATTCCACTGTCAATCGATAATCTATCCACTGTATTCGCGAAGGGTTCATCTGCAAAGATGATTCTTCAGGCTTCGATCTACATCTCCGGTCAAGGATTCGGTATTACTTGGAAGCCTACGTATGCAGAGGTTCATCAGAGGAAGAAGCAGTCTGCACGTGAGCTATTCAAGGACGACGAGGATGACACGGAGAAGGTTGCAGACGCTGAAGATGAGGATGATGAGGAGGAGGATAGCGGTTATGGCGGAGGAGAGACTCATACGCCTGCACCTACTTCTGCACCCGCGCCTGCACCCATTCCAGAGCCTGAGGCAAATGGAGGTGCTGGAGAGTCAAAGCCTACTAGGCGTCGTAAGGTTGCATAAACAACACTATCATTCGGAGGAGTATAAACAACACCATCTTCATCTACAAAAATAGTTGAATAAATATCATGTGATTTGGTAACATCCTGTAACAAACAGTTTTTTTGTCGTGTACTCATACATCTCGAACATTTCTGAAGAACAGGTATTTCATATTTTTTCAGCATGTCAGGTGTCACAATATTGAGACGTGTACGTTCTGCAACTTTTTCAACTGTAGTCCAACCATGTTTCATACAGTCTTCATACGCTGCTTGTGACATTAATGACCAAAGTGTTTTATCTTGCGCTTCCCAATCCTCTTGCAGAAGAGTACCAAATATGGTTGAATTATGCCATAAACAACTATGTTCTTCTCCTTCGTGTTCAACAAGTCCTACGCGCTTTGAGTTATCATCATATAACCAATACACTTTTATAGAGTCTGTAGAGTGTTCAGGGTCAACATTTCCACGAAAAACGTATCGTCCATCATAGTTATATTCGTCAATATCAGTGCCCAAATCTGTTTCAACTATATCTTCTGAAACTGGATAAATCTTTCCTAGATTACGAATTGAAATCATTATCAACTAAACTGAATCTTTCTAACAATGGATACACGCAACTCTTACAGCATAGTCGAAGTGATAAATCGCTCATCCTATGCATGTGTAGTATGTCTTCAAAAACTGGAAACTTCTCCGATCACACTGGGATGCGGTTGTACAATCATGGCACACCAAACTTGTATACCTTCGACTTGTCCTAATTGCAAGAAATCGAGGTGTCTATATCGATCGAAACGTCACGACAAAGTATTAGCATGTGCTATAGTGACAATACTTGGTCTTATATGCATTGCGATTCTGTTATTGGTTCTGAAATTCAAATATAATATGCTTTAGCTGAATGTGACCTTCATAGTCACTTCATGTTTCTTAAGACTTTTCGTAGCCGAATGTGATAGTTCATGTCTCTTTTTACGTGTACCACCACCCGTCTTTGCTTCTTTTGCCGAACCTCCCATACGGGCTTCCATATCTGCATGAATTTCATCACGATGCTCTTCCAGATAATCTAGGATACCGTCTTCAATGACCCATGCAAAAAAGTTCAGCTGTCCAACAGTTGTTGAAATACTATGAAAATCGATACGATCCCATCGACAGAACGGGTCAAACATCTTTTTTGAATATGCTTTCAGATGTGACTTATACGCCAAATATACGATAACATGTTTACCTGCATCTGTAACATACGAAATGTTATTCTTTTTTGAATAATTTGTAACAAACCAATCCAAAATACGCAATGAAATGTTTTCTTTTCCTTCAAGGACTCCTTTTAGTTTTTCAATACGTCCTTCTGTTGCATAAAATCGTTCTAATCGATGAAGTACCCATTGTTCTTGTGTTGTAATTTCTGTAGTGTCTGTCATTGTTATGTAGTAAGTCTAATTCTGTAAATCATAACGGATTAGAAAGAAGGTAGTTTGAATATATAAGTTACTATGGATATCTTTGAGTTACCGTTGGATGTAGTGCATCTACAGCGCTATGTCAAATATATATCTATTTTGAAAGGTATACCTTATCGTCAATACAAACATGAAGTCAATCAATTACTAGCAGGTGATATGGGAAAGGTTTGGAGACGTCGCAGAATCATTCATCGATTGCTTCAAAAGTATGGTGTAAACGATCAACGATCTGCTCAATGGCATTCGAAAAGATCTGAAATGATTACTGCTTCTGAAGTTACCAAAGCATTCGGGAATGCAACACCATCTGCTCGTAGAGAACTTATTCTGAAAAAAATAGAAGGTGCGAAAGAAAGTGATGGAAGTGGTATGAATACTGCATGTGCATGGGGTACACAGTTTGAACCGGTTGCAAAGTATTTATATTGTAAGTTGAACGGAGGGGGAGAAGTGATAGACACATCATGTGTCGTTCATCCAGTGTATTCATTTCTAGGTGCTTCTCCTGACGGTATATACTTTACACCTTCGCGATCAGATCCTCGTTGGGGTAAACTTATTGAATTCAAATGTCCTATCAGTCGAAAGTTTGATGAGACAACTCCTATTCCAGATGCATATTATCATCAGATGCAAATGCAGATGGAATGTACAGATATTGATGAATGTGATTATGTGGAAATGAGATTCGCTACTCTTACACAGACAGAATGGTTAGCACATTCTGCTCAATATAAAGGCAGATTTGCACTCTTCGATTCTGGTAAAATTGATTATGATTACACAAATGATCCAGACTGGAGACGTCGTATGCGAGCAACAGAGGATGATGAATGTCGAATCATTTACTGGGTTCTAGCCAACTGGAGAGTTGCAAATGTTAAACGAGATTATACTTGGCTTTCAATACATATTGAAGATATGAAATCAACATGGAACGAAGTGCTTGAACATCGTAAGAATGGAACTGTTCCTGAAAAGATTGAAAAGGTATCTGAAGTAGTTGGCGAAGTGATTAACGAAGCAGTGACGAGTGAGCCTCATACAACCCAACCCGAAGTCCAGTCGATTCCCCCTGTGCTGCCGAGTGTCGATCAGGAGCCTTCATGTTGTTCGTCGTCTGTGCATAAGAAGAATGCCAAGACGCTACAGTTCGATCTTGGTTAGTCCTATCCAAAAATTCAGGAACACCAAACCTCTCACGACTTGAAATTATCCACCATACCATGAAGACTGCAGCACCGACCATTGCATAAACTGTAAAAGTAGACAGTGCCTTTTTCATTATGTTGAAGGCGAGAAAATGGATTACGATATACAGAAAGTATAATAACAACATAAGATGGACGTTCTAAAGATTATGCTTCAACAACGCGGTGTCTCAACTGCAGCACCAGAAACGATTGAAACAGAGTTTCCTGCAGTTGTCACAAAGTTTGATAAAGTGATCGTATATGTTTCAAATCGATCTCGTATAAGCGAAAAGGATATCGAGACAATTGTGGGAATCACGCAGAAGAACGGTGGGGATCTCTCTGTTGTTGTGGTTCCAATTGCTCCATCAAGCACAATTTTGAGTGCAGTCAGGAAATACAGTGACAAGTTTCAACTGTTTCATGTTGGGCAACTACAGTTTGATATTACAACCCATCGTAAGGTCCCTTCTCATAGACTTTTGAATGAAGATGAAAAGAAGGCATTTGTCGAGAAATATCACATTTCAAGTTTAGAAAACAATATGCCATTGATTGATTCACAAGATCCGATGGCAAAGTGGATTGGAGCAAAGCCGGGTGATGTAATTGAGGTTATTCGTAGAAGTGAGACATCGGGTGCAACGCCATATTACCGTTATTGTGTCGCGGATGTGAGTCTTTAATCTTTCAGCTTTATAATGGAAGAGTTCAATAGGCTCTTGTCGGAATACAAAAATCAGTATCTTCAATTTTTGTCTTCTGGCGATATCAAGTATAAAGATGCCTATCAAAATGTCATGAAAGGTATCGAGGATGCGATTTCACGTAAACGTCAAGAAGTAGATTCCCAAAAAAGTGCTATGGGACACTTTTTGAAAAGTTACAAAAAAGATAATCAAGCGCTTGGAGATACCTATAGTGGTGCTCAAGGACTTGCAAAAGATGCTCAGGCTCTACACGACGAATATCAGACATCAAAAAATAGATATGATGCATGGACAGAAGATCCGAATGTACCGAAAGGACCTGTTATAGATGTTTCAAACGGTTACAGTATTATGTTGCGATTTGGTATCTTTTTGATTTTGATTCCTATTCTGATCTTTGTTGGTTGGCTAGGTGGCGGAAGACTGTATACAAGTTCAGCACCAGTTACACCAACAAGTCCATTCTTTGGACCTTCAGCAATACATAATAGATAATTATTGTATTGAACAATTGTCTTGTCTTACCGGAATGTACCGGTAAGATGGTTTCCCAGTAGCAGTATCTACAATAAGACAGAGCTTGTACTCACGCCCTGTCTTATCGCGAATATATTTGGGGAGATCTTTCTTGTCGATATTTATGTTGATATTCATTTTGGTTCATACTATTTATTTTTGGTGTACTTAACCAATCCGTTTTTATTCTGTAGCCACTGATTCAACAGCTTCTGTCACTGGTGCAGTCACAGCTGATACAGTTTCTGTTACAGCATTTATGACAGATGATGCATATGAATAGACAAAGAATATGAACACCACGATCAGTAGCACCAAAATACCTACAATAAACCCATAATATTGACGACGTTCAGAATTACTTTCATTTGATACAGATGCTAACAACTCGCGCAACTGTATGACTGTATCATTCTTTCCACGCATGTATTCAACTTCTTCTTTGTATTTCTTGAGTTCCTGATTCAAATCAATAACCTTTTGTTGAGAATATGTTTTCCCCATAGTCTTATTTTCTTCGATGGCAGCAAGTATTCCCTGAACAATCTGCACAAGACGGTTGTTTTCTACTTCTACAGTTTGTAAAAGTTCTCTTCGTTTCTGTGAATTTGTTTCCGCAATAGCTTGTCGCACCAAACGTTGATAATTCTGTTTCGCCGTCTCGTAATCTTTCATCGCCCGATTTAATTGGGCTGCTCTCTCTTCTTCAAACGAGTTAGCGTTCATTATCTTCTTCTGAGCGTTAAAATAATGGGGGAGGAACCGTCTCAAACGTTTCAACAATTTACTACCAGTTCCACCGGAGTTTTACAATATCTCAAAAACCAACTAGCTTCATTTGGTTTGTGGTCAAATATACCTGGTACCTTGGTCAAAATATCCACATCTCCAAAAGGTTATGTCTGGGGGTACAATTCAGCGGGCGAAGTATGGACTTGTAAAGAACCGTGCACGGACAGCAAATGGCAACGAGTTGGTTTCGCTCCGAAGGCACTTGATATCGCCACAGATGACATGTATGTCTATTTTTTACACACAACTCAAAAAGAAAGAACACTCCCAACACCACCTCCGATGGTACCCATGAAAGGTCCACCAAATCCTGCAGATGTTGATAGTTCTATTCCGCATCCTTCGTTTGAGAAACCAAAAGAACCTACAGTCGAAGAATGGTATACAGCAGGAATGCCCGGAGTGCAACGAGGTACTTTTGGGATACCTGTAAACGGGGGAGTAGCATTTGAACAATGGAAAACACAGACATATCAAAAGCGTCTGCAAGAATGGGAATCAGGTTGGGCAAAGTACAACGAAGCATTTGCTGCCAAAAAGACTAGGGAACTTGCTGCAACACCTCGAACAACTACAACAACGTCTACTGCAATCACATACAAACAAGTCGATAAATGGGATGCAGCATGGAAAACAGTTGATGTCCCATTTAATGCAGATAAGATTACAGTCACCAATGGGTTTTTGTGGGCTTCGAATGGACAGAAGAATGCATTCTGCGGAAAACCTTGCTCAACTGGAAACTGGAATGTTCGAAACGATAATCATAGTTTAATCGGTGGAGGTTCTACACATGTGTTTGCAACACAACCTGGTAAGACAGGTGTATTCAAATCTGATCAAACTGCACAAACAGGTTGGTCATCTGTAAAAGGTCTTGAAGGCATTTCAACATCTACACTTGCTGCTGAAGCAGACAATAGCGTTCTGTACGCTGCAGACAATGCAAAAGTGTATAGGTGCACAGATACATGTGATAAGAAAGACAATCTTGAAGTTATCAATTCCCAAGGATTTGTGCCTATTCAAACCAAAGGAAGTTTATCTATCAATCCTACAACAAGAAACGTCTGGATGGCAAGTCAAATTGGCTCATCAAACGGAAACTTATTTACAAGGCTTGATGCTCCCGATAAAACCCCTATACTGAATATGGTCGATGAAGGTCAGAAACAACAAGATAGAGCTGTGAACTCACTTGGAGGAAATCTTAGAATATCGACAGCTCAACTCAGTTCCGCAATGGCAAAAGAAGAAGCTGCGAATGCTGTTAAACAAGCAACAAGTCTTAGTGGTGAACGAAAACGAGTGGACAATGAAATTCAAACACTCACTCGTAAGATTGAAACCTCAAATAACCAGATTGCAGGTTACGACAAAAAGAAAAAGCCTATGATTGTATTGTTGATATGTTTAGCGGTGGTTGCAATCATGTATTTGACTGTTGGATGGTTCATGCCTTACTGGCTTAGCATGTCAATCTCTGTTCTTGTTCTTGGTACTGGTCTAGGATTAGCAATCTACTTCTCTACACAATAATAATGGGGGACGTTCAGAAACTACAAGAAGAACAATTAAAAGCCCGAGCCTTCAAAGCATTTCAGGATGCCGCTCGTAACAAAGATTCTGATCCAGAAACATTCGAAGCTGCTCGCATGCG
>Ga0078894_10001721_pt1 | contig 16397 bp, 4 predicted proteins | sample LauGreSu1BDMLBSD_2_FD_67506 | JGI IMG/M metagenome (GOLD analysis project Ga0078894, IMG submission 67506) | Freshwater lake microbial communities from Lake Michigan, USA - Su13.BD.MLB.SD (version 4) (version 4) | ecosystem: Environmental > Aquatic > Freshwater > Lake | place: Lake Michigan, USA... | reverse complement strand
GATTAATCGGGAATAACCAGCCGCAAATATTCTCGCAAAGCCGGGGTCAATTCGTTAAAATCATAATCGGGACGAAACCAGCCGGCGCAACCGAAACAACTTTGATGCGTCTCCGCATAACGAATTTCCTTGTTGAACAACTCATCCATCTGAGTATAAGTGTGTTTACACTGCAGGAGTTCCGTCTTCGTTTTTTCTTTCAATTCCATCAAATAAATAATCCGATTCTTCTCACGGGCATGTTTCGGGGTGCGACTGCCTTTGTCCAAAGCCGAATCCCGGTCATTCCATTTGTGAAGAATGAATTGAATCTCATTTTTTATGTCGCGAAACCGAATAATGAGATTCCGTTTGTACTGTTCCATTTTCTTGATAAATCGAAAAATATTCGTGTTGTGAATGAGAGGAAAGAGCCGAACCATGTCTTCTGGGACCAACTCGCCGAAAAACTCCTTGATTTCGTTCATTCTTTGCTCGGCTTCTTGCAGATTTAATCCTTTCGACAAATTCAGAGAAACGGGGACAGCAACAGTGGCGTCTGCCTCCTCCGAAAAGACCTCTCGGCTGTGTTCAAAATCCAACTGATTCTCTAACCGGTTGTATTGGCGCTGCATGAATGCGTAATTGGTTATGTAGGTTTCCAAACACAGATAGCGCGAAATGGCGACCAATGTTGCAATAAGAGCATTACCCGCGGTTATCAAATAAGCCCCCCATTCAGTGTCGTGAATGAACGGCGAAATAATCGAGAGACAAATCGCAATGCTTAAAGTCGACATGATGAGAAGATAGAATTTGATTTGTGTTATGCTTTTTGATTGCTTGTAAAGTATTTGAACGCCCTTCAAATATGTCATCAGCACATCTGTTTCGGTTCCCACCTTCTCATTTTCGTCGTAATATTTCGAGAGGGACTTTTCAATGTCTTCGTAGGTGAATTTTTTGTATCGTCGGTTTTTGTCGGAATTTTCCGACCCTTCGCAGCCATCCTCCACATCGCTGTTGCAATTCGACGCCATGGGACTGTTGCTTTTTACGTAAAGGGCGGAATATTCATTTGATTCATATGTAGAAGAGAACCCGTTAAGCGAATCGAAAAGGGATGTCTCACTTCGCATTGGGTCAACACCTTCTTCGTCGTAAGTATCGTCCGTCTTCGGAACACGGAGTATTTCGGCATTTAGAACGTCGTCTTCCAACTGTAAAGCAATGGATTCAGTTTCCATGATATAAAGGGTGTCACGATTTATTTGTAGAGAACCCCAACGACGCAACCTAAAAATTGATTCTATCATCCTTGAATCCTATCCTCTCAACAAACTTAACCATCAACCGCCCATCATGACAGAACAAGAACAAGAACAACAAGAAAGAGAAGAACGAGAACTGAAAAAACAAGTCCGGTATTATGGCAAAACGATTAAACACACCTTGGCCACCACTCGATTCAACGAATTGACCTGGCAAGAGAACGTGTCCATGCGTTCCAAAAACCCGACGATAAAATGCGTGTACGGAACTCCTTGCTTAATATCAGCGAAAATCCCGGTCGACAGCAATTTATTTGTGTTGGAAATGAACAATGATTCCGACAAAATAATGGGTGTAGGTTTAATACGAAACCATCCCATCGCAGGGAAATATGCGGTGTATTCGAAAGGCAATTACAACCGGTATGTTTATGCGGGAAAAATGCGGATTGGACGAGAGGATATGGACCGCGAGGAACTGGAAATATTGAAACTCATGGAAGCTCTCTGTTTTCGCGGAATCAATCACTGTAAACGGGGACAGGGTATTCAAGCATTCTCCATGAAATTGCAATATCGCTGCCATATTCTCGGCGGAATTCAACTGACCAACTACGTCTGCGAAATGTTCAAAAAACGCCAAAATATATAAACGCCCATTATATGAATTAAGTAAATGTCAGATGAATATGATGTCAGCTCCTATACAGAAGAACAATTGTTGAGCATTCTCAACTTAAATAACCCCAGTGACCGCGAACTCGAAGCCAAAATATTATCAATGATAAGGAAATACAAAAATCTCGAAAATCCTTCGGGGGATAAACTGGCCACGTTTTTTTCGGATATTTACGACCGGTTTTTTGAGACGGAAGAGGAGGAAAATGCGGTGGAGGGATTTATTACTCTGCCGGATTCTTTCGATTTGGGTAATCTTCAAGCGACTGGCTCTAACCCACCCGGAACCGCGAAGTCGTATAATCTGTTGTCTGGTTCTGGGAAAGATGAACCGGGAGAAGTGGGAAGTGCGAATGTGGGATACATGATTAGTCCAGGCCAAGGAACGAGCCAAGGCCAAGGCCAAGGCTCTAAACAAGACCAAGGGGTCCAATTGACAAAACCGCTTGAATATTCCAAAGACAGTTTGAATCCTCTGTTGAAACAGACAATTAAACGCATTATCAGTATTGACAGTCAATATCGAGACAATAAAGACACAACGCCCACCACCAATTTCACTTTCAATCTGTCGGAACCTCTCCGAGACGTCGTGTCGCTGAGTCTCTATTCCATACAGATTCCATACACATGGTACACCGTAAATAGTGATTTCGGTGGCAATTTTTTCTATTTGAAGGGAAATGCGCCCGGGATAGACAATGGCAACCATGACTACAAAATATCCATAAATCCTGGAAATTACATATCGAGCGACCTTGTTTCGAATGTAAACACCAGTTTAAAAGCATTGGCTACTACTTATACCGACGTTTCTTTTGGTACCACACAGGCTGTTTACAATAACGGAATACAGAGTAACGCGAGCGGAACAAGCAAAGCCCAAATACAAATCGACATAACCAAGATATACAACGAATCCAACTATTACCTCAGTTTCGCGGATAACTGGTCCTCGCCGAATTATGTGTTGGATTCTAGTGGAAATCAAAACTATCAGAAGCGAAATTTGACTCTGGGGGGTTATCTTGGGTTCAACAACCGCACACAATCCTGTAGCGCCATTTATTCGACTTATTTTTCGTATTTTTCGACGGCGGACTATGCAAATAATATAACCTCTCGTGAATGCGACGTGAACAACAACGGGACATTCACCATCGTTCCTTATGTTGGAACCAGCTATCAAACCGCGACCATCGCTAAAACCACTTACACACCAATAACAATAACGATTCCAAACGGAAACTACACCCAATATCAAGTTGTCCAACAATTTAACTTGGCGCTGGCTTCTCATCCGAATCTCGACCCCAATTATTCTTTCTGTAAATGGGTCGATTTATCTGGCCAAGATTCTTATGGAGTACCACTTTATCAAAACGGGCTTTCTTATTTGCAAATTAGCTGCAAATTGAATCCGAAGACCACGCCAATCGTAGAAAACCTTAAAATTGCGGCGATTTTACCAATCGCGTCGAATTCGATTTTTGTTGACGTGTCTCTGAATTTGTATAATTCGTTTTTCAAAATCGCATATCAGGATAATAATTATGACAATAGTGGAAATATTGTGTGTGAATTTAACACTTTATATGCAGACGCGAGTTTAATACAAACGGAATACGAAGTTGCAGGAACAACTGAAATTCGGTTTATATGCGACGCGAGCGGATACAAGGATTTATCTGCTAATAATTATTACATTAACATACCGACTCCCGGCTCAGGAGTATACACACTGCTTGAATATGTTAGTGCCATTCAAACTGCTTTAACTGCGTATCCAAATGTCGACCAAAAAACGATTAAAAATACGGAATTTACTTTGCGCTCGGACAGCCATCTATATTTGCAAACGTCCGTTCGTACCATATTTACAAACGCACAATATAAAATATCAGCCACCGGACAAATAAGAACATTGTTTGATATTTCGAACGGAACTTTATTGTCTTCTAAGAATACGTTCTCGTATTCGAAATATAGATTAACTACTGTGACATATAATCCAGCAGCGGATAAACTCATTATTAGTCCATTGAGCGGATATGGAAATTCGGGAGCAGGCGATTTCATTATCGATTTCAGTGGCACTTACGCAGAGGTACCCAAATTGGAAATTTATTTAAATGATAAAATTACAAAATTCCAGGATTCGGCTGGACGCACGCCCTTCTCGAATTCTACTGTAGTCTATTCCACAAACACTCGATTTGCATTGACAATGAATGTGCAATTAACATTAACCCAAAAGGACTACAAATTGATATTTTATTCGGACCCTTCGCAAAACCCGATACCTGGAACCATTGACACAAATCCAACCGCGAGCATTAGTAATAGTAGTTGGCGTGATTTGGATTTCGACATTTCTTATAATCTGGGTGTCAGTAGTGGGACAGTAGATGTAAGTGGGACATTCACGACGGTGAAAAACAACAAACTGGAATCAACGAATCAAATTATAATTAACGCTTCGAATGACACGTTTTATTTGACGCCATATTCCACAATAGATGGCCTACAGACGCCCAATAATATGTATCGAATTCCTGTAACAATACCTCATGCCGAATATCCTATGACACAACTGGTGGACGCCATCAACATAAAGTTGAGTCAAAACCCACTGTCGTCTGGAACTATATTTTCACTCGTTTCCGTCAAGGGGAATACATTCATTAGCGTTCGATTTAATATAAACAAAGTATTCTCCACAAAGGATTATCGTGTGGTGTTCTACGACCCATTCAGTTTTGTGAAATGTTATTCGGCCACTTCGAAAAAAGGGGGACCACATTCGGGACAAAATGCGACATGGGATTCCACTCTCGGCTGGCTTCTCGGATTTCGAAACTCGATTGAATACGATTTGAGTGATTATGTAGGAATAACGGACGTGGTAAACTCCGCGGATAATTTGGGATATTACTTGAATACCGCGCCGAATGCCTGTGTTTTGTTCGGCGATACATGTGTGTCGACGAATTTGTATAATTATTTCTTAATCATGTTGGATGATTATGTGCAGAATCATTTGAATGATGGACTGGTCACAATAACTAGCCAGGAAACCGTTTTGACGCACGCTCCTTCGAAAACTATATGCGACCCTAGTGACCCGGAAAAAAAAATAATAGTTCCGGCGGATTACGGAGACCCAGGTGTCAATTATTCACAGGCTCAATTATACGCTTTTAACGAACGCGTCAAATCCGACGCATCAAAGACGAAAAGCTATTCATCTGGACCATTCGTGCGCGACATATTCGGCATTGTTCCTGTCAAGACCGCCGGTTTAAATGTAGGAAGTTCTTACGTGGAATTCGGCGGCACCTTGCAGAATCAACAACGGCTCTATTTTGGACCGGTTAATATCCATAGAATGACAATTCAACTTCTCAATGACCGAGGAAATTTGGTCGATTTGAACAGAGCGAATTGGTCATTCTCTTTTATATGCGAACAATTATACAAAAATGGGCTTTCATAATCATTGCCATGAATATATTGTGTCGAATTTATATAAAGCCGCATGTCGCAGAGTGATTACATTCGATATAAACGTGTTGCAACGGAGTTGAAATCTCAAACGAAACTCCGTCCGGTGTTGGAATCGGGTCAATACATTAACTACAAGGAATTCGCTTTAGAAAATACAATAGTAAGCACCACGCAGCCGTATGACAATTCTGTTCCGGCAAATATAAATGTGGTATTTGATATGCGTCTTCGTTCCGCCAGTGCATGCCCACAGTTCACTCTTTGTTCCGGAACAAATAGCAGACCAAATCGGGCGTTGAGAGCCTTGGCGCCAGCGCCGCCTCTGGCGTCGAAACCTAAGCACATAACTATTGACAAACTGTCGATTTGCAATTATTGTTGAAGGTGTCGGTAATACATAAATAATTGTTTATTGTTTGTATATTATATAATGTCATCAAGTGGGAACCCAACATTAAATTATAATACAGGATTAACGGGAACCACTGGTCCAACTGGACCCACTGGCTTAACTGGACCCACTGGTTTAACTGGTCAGACTGGTCCCACTGGACCCACCGGCCACACTGGACCTATAGGGGATACTGGCTTAACTGGACCCACTGGAGAAACCGGACACACCGGTCCTACCGGAGAAACTGGAGAAATCGGACAAACAGGCGAAACCGGCACCACTGGACATACTGGAGACACCGGCCAGACTGGAAATACTGGCCACACCGGAGAAACTGGTCTCACTGGACAAACCGGTCCCACCGGAGAAACTGGCCCCACTGGTCAGACTGGTAACACTGGAGACACCGGCGTCACTGGCTTGACCGGCGAAACTGGAATAACAGGCCAAACTGGCGAAACTGGCCCCACCGGAGATACAGGCCCTACTGGACAAACCGGTCCCACTGGCCCCACCGGCGAAACTGGCCCCACCGGAGAAACTGGTGTAACGGGCCCTTCTGGCTTAACAGGCCAAACTGGTGAAACCGGCGAAACTGGAACAACGGGTCCTACTGGAGATACCGGTACAACTGGCATAACCGGCACAACTGGAACTACAGGCCAAACTGGTCTAACCGGACATACTGGCATAACCGGCATAACCGGTCCTACCGGCGAAACTGGAACTACGGGCCAAACAGGCGAAACCGGACATACTGGTCATAGTGGTATAACAGGCCACACGGGAGAACTAGGACAAACAGGAATCACTGGTCCTACTGGACCCACTGGACAAACTGGACCCACTGGACAAACCGGTCCTACTGGAGATACTGGTGTTACGGGTCAAACTGGTACGACCGGCTTAACCGGAGAAACCGGAATCACTGGAATAACTGGTGAAACCGGAGAAACCGGTCCTACTGGCCCCACTGGCCAAACCGGTGACACCGGCCAAACTGGCATCACTGGCCAAACCGGACCATCCGGAACCACGGGCTTAACCGGAGAAACTGGAGCGACTGGTTTAACCGGAGAAACTGGCGCAACTGGCCCCACCGGCCAAACCGGCTTAACGGGAGAAACCGGTGCAACGGGCCCCACCGGCCAAACCGGCTTAACTGGTGAAACCGGTGTAACAGGAATCACCGGCATAACGGGAGAAACCGGAGCAACGGGCCATACGGGTTTAACCGGAGAAACCGGCATAACAGGAATCACCGGCATAACGGGAGAAACCGGTCTGACTGGAGAAACCGGCATAACAGGAATCACTGGCATAACGGGCGAAACAGGTCCTACCGGTCTGACTGGAATCACCGGTTTAACCGGACACACTGGCATAACCGGTCCGACTGGAGAAACCGGGGCAACCGGACATACTGGTCTAACCGGACATACTGGCATAACCGGCATCACCGGTATAACTGGATTAACCGGCGAAACTGGTCTAACCGGACATACTGGTGTAACGGGCCAAACAGGCATAACCGGCATAACCGGACATACTGGTCACACCGGTCTGACTGGAACCACCGGTCCTACTGGATACACTGGAATAACCGGAACTACTGGTCAAACTGGAACTACTGGTTTAACTGGTATAACCGGTCTAACAGGTGAAACCGGCCACACTGGCCACACTGGACAAACTGGATTAACCGGCGCAACCGGGCCCACTGGATATACTGGTGCAACCGGACATACTGGTCTAACCGGACAAACCGGTCCTACTGGTCTAACTGGCCCCACTGGATATACTGGTTTAACAGGGCATACCGGTCACACTGGACACACTGGTGTAACGGGTTTAACTGGTTTAACTGGAATTACCGGCGAAACGGGTCTGACTGGTTTAACCGGACACACTGGAATAACCGGCGGGACCGGAGCAACTGGCATAACGGGCATAACTGGTTTAACCGGACACACTGGCATAACGGGCATAACGGGCATAACAGGTATAACGGGCATAACAGGCCCGACTGGAGAATCCGGTTCGACGGGAGAAACTGGCATAACGGGCATAACTGGCTTAACCGGGTTAACTGGTCTAACTGGCCACACCGGAATCACCGGTTTAACCGGCATAACAGGAATCACTGGAGAAACCGGTTTAACCGGAATCACGGGTCTAACTGGTATAACTGGTCCCACCGGGTTAACAGGTCTTACCGGTTTAACTGGAATTACCGGCGAAACTGGAGCAACCGGTATAACTGGTATAACCGGTATAACAGGCTTAACCGGCCACACTGGTCTAACTGGCCACACCGGAATCACCGGTATAACTGGTATAACTGGTCTAACTGGCTTAACCGGCCACACTGGACCAAGTGGCGCCACCGGCCCTACTGGTCTAACTGGTGTAACAGGTGTAACCGGACACACTGGTCTAACCGGTGCGACCGGCTTAACTGGCATAACAGGCTTAACCGGACACACTGGTCTAACGGGAATCACCGGGTTAACCGGCTTAACGGGAATCACCGGCGAAACAGGCTTAACCGGCCACACCGGAATAACTGGTATAACGGGCATAACCGGCATAACCGGACACACCGGCTTAACCGGAATCACTGGCCACACCGGTCTAACAGGTGAAACTGGCTTAACCGGCTTAACCGGAATCACTGGCCACACGGGTATCACTGGTCTAACTGGTATCACTGGCGAAACTGGTATCACTGGTCTAACTGGAATAACAGGTCTCACCGGCCCTACAGGTCCTACTGGTCTAACTGGAATAACCGGTCCGACGGGCATAACAGGTCCTACTGGAACACCGGGTGTTACTGGACATACGGGCATAACCGGACACACTGGAGAAACTGGACATACGGGCATAACCGGACACACTGGTATAACAGGCCCTACTGGAGCAACTGGACAAACAGGTGCAACCGGAGCAACTGGCCACACGGGTCATACTGGAATCACCGGCCTAACTGGACACACGGGTCATACGGGTCATACTGGAATCACCGGCCTTACTGGAATGACCGGTTATACTGGCGAAACCGGCATAACTGGACAAACCGGACATACCGGACTCACTGGTCAAACAGGCCAAACTGGAATAACTGGTGCGACCGGTCCGACTGGTCAAACAGGCCAAACCGGTAGAACTGGAATCACCGGCATAACGGGTGCAACGGGCCTTACCGGCGAAACCGGCATAACTGGACCAAGTGGAACTAGTGGACCCACCGGACCTACTGGCCAAACTGGTGCTACTGGAATAACTGGCCAAACCGGCCAAACCGGTATAACTGGAATCACGGGTCTAACTGGACACACTGGCATAACGGGTGCTACGGGCGCGACTGGTATAACTGGAATCACTGGACACACTGGCTTAACCGGAATAACCGGTCATACTGGGTTAACCGGAACAACGGGTGCTACGGGCGCGACTGGTATCACTGGTAATACCGGCAACACCGGCATAACAGGTTCAACCGGCATGACTGGTATAACTGGTGCTACTGGTTTGACGGGTCAGACTGGTTCAAGTGGAACGACCGGTCCCACTGGTCAGACCGGCTTAACTGGCCAGACTGGCTTAACTGGCCAAACCGGTCTAACTGGTCAAATGGGACCTACGGGAACCACTGGACACACTGGCCAAACCGGAATCACCGGCCACACTGGCCGAACCGGAACAACTGGAGAAACTGGTCCTATCGGTATAACTGGACCTACCGGTGCCACGGGTCCTACCGCACCCACTGGCCAAACTGGAACAACCGGCATAACCGGCCACACTGGCCCCACGGGTCTAACTGGCCAAACCGGTCCCACGGGTCTAACTGGCGCAACCGGTCCCACGGGTCAAACCGGAACAACCGGCATAACCGGTCAGACTGGACTCACTGGTCTAACTGGACAAACCGGCATAACCGGCATAACCGGACCCACTAGTTCCACCGGCCCCAGTGGCCCCACTGGACAAACCGGCCCGACGGGACAGACTGGCCAAACCGGCATAACCGGTACCACCGGTCCCACGGGTCTAACTGGCCTTACCGGCCAAACAGGAACGACTGGTGTAACCGGTACCACCGGCCCCACCGGAATCACTGGACAAACTGGACAAACCGGCATAACAGGTCCCACTGGACAAACCGGTAATACTGGCCAAACTGGAATTACTGGCCAAACCGGTAATACTGGAATCACTGGTGCAACTGGATACGTTGGACCCACTGGTACAACCGGCACAACCGGTATCACTGGTATCACTGGTATAACCGGCCAAACTGGTATAACCGGCCAAACTGGTATAACCGGCCAAACGGGAATTACTGGTGCAACCGGCACAACCGGCCAAACCGGCATAACTGGCATAACCGGAACCACCGGCCAAACTGGAATCACTGGTCAAACTGGTCAAACTGGATATACTGGACCCACCGGACCCACTGGATACACTGGATACACTGGTGCAACCGGAATCACAGGTCAAACCGGTATTACCGGATACACTGGATACACAGGAAACACTGGTGCAACCGGGTCGACTGGCCATACCGGACCCACCGGACAAATTGGATACACCGGATATACTGGTGCTACGGGTCTAACTGGTGTAACGGGTCCTACCGGCCAAACTGGTCCTACTGGTCAGACTGGTATAACGGGTTCAACGGGTGTAACGGGCACAACGGGCCAAACTGGAACCACCGGATTAACCGGCATAACGGGCCAAACCGGCCCAAGTGGACAGACCGGCCCCACTGGACAGACCGGCATAACTGGACAGACTGGTATAACTGGCGCAACCGGCCCGACTGGCCAAACTGGCCCCACTGGACAGACTGGTATAACTGGTTTAACTGGGTCGACAGGCATAACGGGTCCAACCGGCCCCACTGGACAAACTGGAGCCACTGGTCACACCGGCATAACCGGGTCGACTGGTTCGTCGGGGTCGACTGGTATAACTGGAACAACTGGAATAACTGGCGCAACCGGCCCCACCGGACAAACTGGCCAAACCGGCATAACCGGCATAACCGGAAACACTGGACACACAGGTATAACAGGTCCTACGGGTTTAACAGGCATAACTGGACCTACCGGTCTTACTGGATATACTGGTGCTACGGGCGCTACTGGCGCAACAGGCCAAACCGGTATAACCGGACTCACGGGCCAAACTGGACACACTGGTATAACGGGAGCCACCGGCGCCACCGGACCCACTGGCCAAACCGGACCCACTGGTTACACGGGTATTACGGGTGCTACAGGCGCAACAGGCCAAACCGGCTTAACTGGTTTAACTGGTTACACTGGTTACACTGGTGCTACGGGCGCTACGGGTCAAACGGGTATAACCGGACCGACCGGAAACACTGGACATACAGGCATAACCGGTGCAACAGGACCTACGGGTCAGACGGGCATAACTGGCATAACCGGTGCAACAGGACACACTGGTATAACGGGTCAGACGGGCATAACAGGGCCAACGGGTCAGACGGGAATGACGGGTCCGAGTGGAATAACCGGAGCAACCGGAGCAACAGGACATACTGGTATAACGGGTCCAACGGGTCTGACGGGCATAACGGGTCCGAGTGGAGCTACGGCACAGACAGGCCATACGGGTATAACAGGTGTAACTGGAACCACCGGACCCACGGGCCAAACCGGCCAAACGGGCCCCACTGGACAAACTGGGCAAACGGGAACTACTGGGTCGACCGGAGCAACCGGTCTGACGGGTATAACCGGCATAACAGGAAACACGGGTCATACCGGTCTAACTGGTGCAACGGGCCAGACGGGCATAACCGGCATGACTGGACCTACTGGTGCAACGGGTTTAACTGGCGCTTCTGGTGCAACGGGCCAGACAGGCATAACAGGGTTAACTGGAATAACGGGTCATACCGGCCCAACGGGTCCTACTGGAATAACAGGCCAAACGGGCCAGACTGGTCACACTGGACATACTGGTGTAACCGGACCCACTGGGCAAACCGGACCCACGGGCATAACCGGAATAACCGGCCACACCGGTGTAACCGGAAATACGGGTCCAACCGGTCCAACAGGATACACTGGATACACTGGTCAAAGTGGAAATAGTGGTCAAACCGGTTCCACTGGATATACTGGATTAACGGGAATAACCGGTATAACGGGTATAACGGGTATAACTGGAGCAACCGGTCCAACAGGTCAAACTGGAATAACCGGTCATACTGGCATAACGGGTATAACTGGACCTACTGGTCAGACTGGTACCACTGGACAAATCGGCCCAACTGGAATATCAGGCCATACTGGCATAACTGGAGCAACCGGTCCCACCGGAAACACTGGTGTAACTGGCCACACTGGCCACACTGGACAAACAGGTGTAACCGGTCCTTCTGGACCCACTGGACAAACAGGTGTAACCGGTACCACTGGACCTACTGGAATGACTGGAACGTCTGGTCAGACTGGAACAACTGGACCCACTGGTTTGTCTGGAACAACGGGAAACACTGGAGCAACTGGATACACTGGCGCAACCTCGACAACAGGCCCCACTGGTATAACTGGCCTAACTGGACACACTGGTATAACTGGAACTACAGGTCCAAGTGGTATAACTGGTCCCACTGGACTTATGACGGGACCCACGGGGGCGACCGGCGCAATAACGACGGGATACACAGGAACGACGGGTATAACCGGCATAACAGGTGCAACCGGCCCAACTGGACCGATTGGAACCGGAACCACAGGAACCACTGGGCCCACGGGTATAACTGGTCCAACTGGTCCATCTTCCACAGGAACCACTGGTCCAACGGGTATAACCGGCATAACTGGAATAACGGGTGTAACTGGAACCACGGGTGTAACCGGTCCAACGGGTCCAACTGGCCAGCTAGGATATACGGGTGCAACAGGCTCGACGGGACAGACCGGCATAACTGGCATGACAGGACCCACCGGCCCCACTGGTCGAATCGGCCCCACTGGTTTGACCGGCCCCACTGGTCAAACGGGAATAACCGGCCCTACAGGTCTAACGGGTCAGACTGGACAAACAGGCCCCACCGGCCCCACTGGTCGGACAATAACCGGAATAACAGGACCTATTGGTCTAACTGGAATAACGGGACCTATTGGTATTACAGGAATAACCGGCCATACTGGCCTAACTGGCCCCACTGGCGCGACTGGCCCCACTGGCCAAATCGGCCCAACAGGAATAACTGGCGCGAGTTATACTGGCATAACTGGAACAACTGGGTCGACAGGACAAACCGGCCCCACTGGCCCCACTGGACAAACCATAACGGGCTCGACTGGAACAACCGGAACGACCGGAACCATTGGAATAACCGGACCCACTGGAGAAACGGTGACGGGAAATACTGGTGAGAGCGGTTCTACGGGGCCTACTGGCCCAACAGGTGATTCATTAACAGGATACACTGGACCTACTGGACCTACTGGAGAAACTGGCCCATCCGGCCCCAGCGGAACAACCGGACAAACTGGCCCATCCGGCCCTACTGGACAAACTGGTATAACGGGTCAGACCGGTCAGACGGGCCCCACTGGACAAACCGGACCCACTGGAGAAACTGGACCCACTGGGCCCACTGGATATGTCTATACTGGGCCCACCGGCATAACCGGTCCACAAGGCAGATTCCTGTCTTCTATTCCGATTGCGTCTTTCGACGTTTCGGATAAAATGGCAAAAACGAATGCCGTCTTCTCGAAACCCGCCCCTTCCGCCGCGACCGTTTCCGACGCAGCTTCTCAATCGAGAGGACAAACGAACGGATATAGCTCCACCAATCTAGACTATGAATTTGGTGTTGCGAAATCCAGCGGAAAATGGATAGCGGGTGGTTCGGGAACTAATTCTGTGGCCTTTTCCTATGATGGGGCGAGATGGTTCGGCGCCGGGTCTCCATCCGTTCGAGTGACAGCGGTTCGTGGTATTTGTTATAGCGGTTCGTTCTGGGTAGCCGCTACATCTTCCACTGGTGCCAACCAGGGCGAAATCTATTATAGTGTGGATGGTCTTTCTTGGACGGTCACTTATCAACAAGGAACTGCGTTTGCAACAGTAAAATTCAATGGCGATATATTTGTGGCGTTCGATGTCAATGGAAGCCCGGTCTATAGCTACGACGGATTGAATTGGGTATCCGGTTCCATAACATATCATGTTGCACCAACCGCAGTAGGATGCCTCGCTTGGAATGGAAATTATTGGTTGGTGGGAACCAACGGAGAGGATTCAGCCGGGAAACGCGTATGGAAGAGTTATGATGGAATGAACTGGACGCCTCTCACAACAATAACTTGCAGTTCTATAACCGCCATTACTTGGACTGGTTCTTTCTGGATTATGTCGGGAACCACGGCGAGTGGTCCGGCTACTGCGGTTAGCACGAATTTCGAGGCGGATTCTTGGACATTGACCACTGTATCCAGTCTCGACCAATCTGTCAGTTCCATCGCTTATAATGGCGTGGTTTACGTGGCAACAGCGAGTTTGACTTCTGGAAATATGGCGTGGAGTTATGACGCGACAAATTGGACGACCCTTTCGGTATTTGATGGAAGTGTCAATCGGGTTCGGTGGATGGGCGACCGGTTCGTCGCTCTCGGCGGCGGAACCACTTCTCGCATCGCCACTTCCAAAGACGGAATCCGATGGACCACACTTTCCGGTATTTCTTCCATCTTTTCGACGACGGCTATTTGCGTGGAATCGGACGCAAGGGCGGCATCCAGAATCCGCTTTAATGAGAATATAGTGTTGAGTGGCAACGCCTATTCGCGTGATGGAGGTGCGACATGGTCGACGTTATCTGGTATTTCCGCCACTTCTCGAATCACGGGATTCAATGGAAGACAATACGTTTTTGTGGATGGAGCAACGTCTTATGTTGCGCAAAGTGTGAGAGGACAATTAACACAAATCAATGTGGGAGACAATTCGGGCAATGTGTTGAAATGGAATGGGTCGTATTGGCTGTTGGGCGGATTATCGAACGCGGGTCAACATCTTCTCAAGAGTTCCGACGGATTCAATTGGATTCCTGTTGCGACAAACATCTTCTCGAACGGATATCCGTGCAATGGTTTGGCGTGGAATGGGAAATACTGGGTTGCCTCTGGAATCACCTCGACAGGAACTATATTGGCAACCAGTTCAAATGGGTCCACTTGGACTCTGACGTCGTCGAGTCGGGGCGGCGGACCAGTGGAATGGAACGGAGCATATTGGGTTTCCGGAGAAGATTCGGCATCTACAAATATCAGTGTGAGTTCGGACGGCAATGCATGGACAAGCATAAACATAGGGGCTTATGGAAAAATAACCGGCATCGCATGGTCCGGAAAATCGTGGTTAGCGACGACCACCTCTAGATTGCTTTATAGTTCGGATGGTTCGACATGGACGGCCGCGTCGTTGACCGGCAATTCCTATTTATCTGTGGGATGGTCCGGCTCGACTTATGTCGCAATAACATCGACAGGTTCGGCGCTCTACAGTTATAATGGCAGCGACTGGACTTCTGGCTCGGGCGCCAATGGTGCCTACAATGTGACTTGGACGCGTCCAGAAGAGGGGTCAGTTCGAATTGAATTGCCAGTTATAGTGGGAGGTTCTGGAACCTACAATACCATGTTGTATAGCCAGGATGGCGCCATTTTCAGAGGACTCGGAAAATCGACATTCAATACATCCTGTAGAGCGGTTGCTTGGAACGGCGATATTTGGGTGGCGGGTGGCTCGGGCGGCAACACGCTCGCTTATAGCTACGATGGAATCACATGGACTGGATTGGGGTCCAGTGTCTTCTCGACAGGATGTTATGGAGTGGCGACGAACGGCGTAACATGGGTGGCGGTGGGAGCCGGAACAAATACGATTGCGACGAGTCTGGACGGGAAGACCTGGTTCGGATTGGGTACACAAACATTCGGAACGTCGGGGGCTTCCGTAGCATGGAATGGCAGTCAGTGGTTGGCAGTCGGAGTGAATGTAATCGCGTCTTCTTCGGACCCTTTTGCACAATCTTGGACGGTTGTCGGAAGTAATGACGTCTTCTCAAATATGAATTGTGTTAAGTGGCTTCTCGGCAAATGGTTTGTGGGTGCGGATGCCAGCGGTTCTTATACTATGGCGTCGAGTCCGGAGTCCACGGTGTGGACTTACACAAACTCGACACTTACCACGAGCTGCAAATCGATTGCTTGGAATGGGCGAGAGGTTGTCGCCACGGGTTCCGAAATTTCCACTAGTACGGACGGTGTTTCTTGGTCCACGGCCTTATCCGGAGGCGCCAATGGCGTCGAGTGGAATGGACGCGAATGGATTGTTGCGGCGTCCACGATTTACACCGCCATAAGTACTTCTGTTGCCGGAACTATAACAGGATTCGCGGGTCCATCCACACTCTTAACGAATGGATATTGTGTGGGAGCCAATAGTAGAGTGGGCGCCTTTGTCCCCAATAATCGACTGTATCTGAATGCCGGCGACCG
>Ga0078894_10001720_pt1 | contig 16400 bp, 15 predicted proteins | sample LauGreSu1BDMLBSD_2_FD_67506 | JGI IMG/M metagenome (GOLD analysis project Ga0078894, IMG submission 67506) | Freshwater lake microbial communities from Lake Michigan, USA - Su13.BD.MLB.SD (version 4) (version 4) | ecosystem: Environmental > Aquatic > Freshwater > Lake | place: Lake Michigan... | reverse complement strand
TTTACTGCCATATCACGAGAGATTTGGTGCCGAACTACATAATCTCTCAATACATCAATACCAAACCACCCACCAAATCTCTCGAACTCATAAGATTCAAACTCACCATTTCGAGAGATTTCAAGCACAAAAACACAAACCAAGCGCTACCCGCACCAGACTTGCTCAAATATTCACGTTCAATATCGACCGCCGGGGTCAATTCGTAACGCGATATTGCGAGAGATTCATGTGCCTGAAAAAAGAACACAACACACACACATCATCAAAAATAAAAACACACACACATATTCAAATACTAAATTATCACACTAATATAAACACGATAATGCTAAAAAAAATAAACGTATCTAAACTAATACAAAATCAAATAAAATCTTTTTCATTCGTTGTATTTGTTGCTACGTTCGCCTTAATATTCCTAAATAGTAGTTCAAATATTATTCCCCTAAATATTCTTACATTTTTGGGAAGCATCCTACTATTTCATTATTACCCAAATTATTATAACATCGTAAATTCGAGAGAGCCAAAACTCACGCCTTTATTGGCGTCAATCGATTTCATACTTCATTATCTACCTTTGATCTACATTTACATGTTTAAGGTGTTCAATAAAACAGAAATCAACTATCCATTATGTCTCATGATAGTATTATCATATCTACTTTTATTCCATTCGGAAATAAGAGGAATATATTTTAACATCAACGATTACTTTCTCTAAAATCTCTCGAACTCATAAGTTTCAAAACTCACCATTCCGAGAGATTTCAGTCACAAAAACACAACCCCGGCGTCCCCCGCACCAGACTTGCTCGCATATTCGCGTTCAATATCGACCGAAGGTAAATTTGTAACGCGATATTGCGAGAGATTTATGTGCCAGAAAAAGAATAACCTATTCCACAAACACACACACACACAAACACAAACACACACAAATCTCTCAAACTTATAAGTTTCAATCGTTCGAATACGAGAGATTTATTACATGATGAAGCAATTACTCTCCACCATATTATACAAATATTATAATTTATTCGCGATAAATCTCTGAACTCAAAAGTTTCAAAGTATTGAGATTCTGCGACTTTATTCGTTTATTTATCCTTTGTATAAGCACCATCTATTACACGGTCATATGGATAAATCTCTCGTAATATTTCTGCCGAATAATTATAAATCAATACTATCCATAAAACCGGTGCGATTTTGTTATTCACATATCGATCTAATCGTAAAACATACGTAACCACCCAACCTACAAAAAACGCAATAATATCACCGATATGATTTTCATACGTCTCGAGAACACGCCCATTCGGAGCGACACTCTTTTCATTTCTCTCGATCAAGTAATGTATTCCATTCGAAAGAATGAAGTTATAAGCAACCGGAACATTACTATATTGTAACAATACACATGATAATACCCCTCCACAGAAGTGTCCGATTGTATCTTTATCTACGTATGTTATGCCCATTTTTGTTCTTTACTATATGTAAATATAATGTCACTCAAACCTCACGATCTCAAAACCGGTGACCTCATCCTATGCGATGACCTCGAATACAAAGACTGGGGGATATTCAGCTGGTTTATCAAATTCATGACACAGAGCGATTTCTCTCACATCGCGATGATCGTGAAAGACCCCGAATTCACCAACCCGCCGATGAAAGGCACATACGTATGGATGTCAGGAACTTCGAATGTCCCTGACCCAGAAGACAACACGATGAAATTCGGCGTTCAATTCGTCCCTTTCGACGAATATGTGAGAACATACGGCGGTAAATTATATCTCCGCAGATTACATTGCTGGAAGGATTATGAACTCTTCACTACCGAGAGATTAAAGAAAATACACGATGTCGTATATGATAAACCATATGACATCGTAATTACAGACTGGATTGAGGCGTATTGTAAGAAAGACCCCCACCCTCAGAAAACGTCTAGATTTGTATGTAGCGCATTTATCGGTTATATTTATACACAACTCACGCTGCTACCCGAAGATACCGACTGGAGCATCCTGTATCCTGGCTACTTTTCTAGCGAGAACCCGGCGCTGCGCCTCCTTCACGATTCGCATCTCTCGAAAGAAGAGCTTATTCATGATTAAGTAAGCTAGTTGAATTTTTTGTAATCATTCACAACTATGATACGATTATTATAAACACCAGTAATCATGTTAGAATAGTCATCAATATCGTTCAATAAATAGTATTGAGTCGATGTATCTTCAATATTTTCCTTATTCAATACATATAACGACCCACCATTTAATTTGAAATATACACTATCACACAATCGAGAAATCTTTGCATAATACACTAGATTTCTCCCGCATATTGTTTTTTCAATACCTAGATCTGTCGCTAGTGTTACTAAATTTGGATGTGATATATCAGTTTTATTAACAACGATGACCCGTTTGTTTGGATTTGTTACGAGTAAATGTTTTATTACATTATTGTTAAATGATGAACTATATCGATGAGTATCTAGACCACTAAATCCGTCTAAATTATAAAAAAATATATTTCCTTCTAATGATCTCGTAAAAATTCGAGTTGTATCAATCGTAATGTCAGGTAGCCGGGGTATTAGTTCACGATAATTGTTGCAGTTAAATTCTAACTTGATTCTATATTTATTATTTATATCTTGTAGCATTTGAGAAATTTGACTAGGTTTACATCGTAAATCTATACAATTGCTATGTAATGTTAGTAATTTCCATGTATTGATGTATAATCTACCAATATTATCGATAATTTCATACGATAGTAATGTATCCGTTAAATTACAAATTGGTTTGATGTCATTTTCTATCATAGTAGAATGTAAAGATGTATTATGATTCACACTCCATAGAATTGGATGTTCGCATATTGAAACATTATCGCCAACTACATCTCTAAAGAGAATACTAGAACAAGACGGAACAATTTTAAACCGAACACTCGGGTTACTTCGAACGAATACTTTTACTACCTCAGATGAAAATAATACATCTCCGTTGTGTGCGGGGTTATGTAAATATACAATCGCCATTATAATTACCGAGATATAATTATTACACCGATTATCGCCGATTTCTTTCACACGAGTTTTACACCTTTTCTCATTTGTCGCGATTATATATTTACTACTAGCTATTGTATTATAACGATTATTTTTCAAGTCAATAATATCAATCGTTACGATTTTCAGAATGATACACAAGAATACGGAACACCATCATCGTATCGATGATAAACTTTGAAATATAAGTAAGTATTTCAAGGTTTATGTTAGACCTATTTCAATTGCCGTTTTTTATCCAGACATTTTGATGACCACGAAGTTTTTCTAGAAATCTGTGTTCTATTAATCTATTTCTTATTTTATCGTAATTACATTTGTTTGTATAATCCGCTTCAAAAATAACAATACGCAAATCATTATAAAAGTCGGGATTTTCATCGAAAAAACGCTCTAAAAATCCTTCACAGTCTGCGACAAGTGCATTAAATTTTAGATTATATTTAGTGTGTATTTCTTCCATGGTATATGAAGGTATATTTGACTCTTGTTCAATAAATGTTGCGCCATATCCTCCCATACAATCATCTAAATTTGTCAAGCCTAGTTTTTTTTTCGAAACAAACCCCTTTACAATATGAAACCCACAATTATTAGCCAATTTGTTACGTTCTAGCGCATCCCATACCCGGTCATCTGGTTCTATAGAAACTTGATTTGTTTTACAATTTAATTTAGAATTAATTACACACGATACTGATCCATATCTCGCACCAAGTTCAAATACGATATCATTTTCTTCGATATATTGATTTACTAAGTCCTGCTCTGGTCTTTCTACGGTAGCGATATCTATCGATTTATTAAACTGATCTCGGATGTCCATGTGTTATATAATAATACCCACATTTTTATTTTCGAAATAATACGAAAATTCGAAATAATACGAACTATTATAATAAATCTATGTATTATAACATTTACAAACACAAATGTTCAACTATTCCATCCCCAATTCATGCTCGCACGTAAAGCTCGATATCGGTCTCTCGTATAATGCGCCTCAATCACAATCGTGGCTTTCACGTGAAGACACCAGTTTGATGGTATTCGGGTTTGAACCGAACCCTAATAGTATTGCTTGTATTACGAATAAACACAACCAAAAACAACATCACAGTCATGGTGATTGTCTTCAACACAAATACATCGAAGAAGGCCGTTTCGTAATTCAACAGTGCGCATTAAGTTCTGTCAGTGAGCCAACTATTATGAAGTTTTATGTTAGCACCAACGACTGTGGAACATCGAGCCTTTATCCGAATGATGAAACTCGTCTTGGTAAAATCAAGGAAGTGATTGATGTCCCAGTTTATTCTCTCAAAATGTTTTTCGACGGTTTTCCATGGGATAGATTTCAATACATCGACTACGTCAAAATCGACGCACAAGGCTCAGATTTGAATATATTGAAGAGTGCTGGTTCATACCTAAGCGAACGGGTTGTGTATGTTACAGCCGAAGGCGAGTGCAACCAATACATCGGCGCACATGAATGCTCAGCAGCCAATATCATATCTTATATGGAATCTCAGGGATTCATGCGGATCCATCATCCAAATACAGTCGATCCCACGTTCGTAAATAAAAAGTATATAGAAGAATCTAAGAACATATACATAAAACAGACCTAATCCGACGTTCAATAAATGAGTAGGCAATATTACACAACCACGCCAAGAACCGACGGGTTTGGCGCACAGTTCCAAAACATCATCGCGGATATCCTTTATGTATACAACAACACCAACCACACGTACGTGTTTCCAAATATCGCGAGGGTTGAGCACAATTATACAAAAGACCCTGAATTCACCGAGAGATTGGTTAAATATATGAATCTGCGAACCCATTTTCCTCTGCCCTCGAATGTCTCGCCGAGAGAAGTGAATAATATATCGAATATTAAGACTTATCCATTTGTCGAAGCAAATCTCTCCCGTTTATTGAAAAGTCAAACGATGAAAGACATTAAGAATATGTTTTACGAAGGCAAAACAACACCATTTGACACTCAGTATTATAATGTAGCGGTTCAAATACGTCGGTTCAATCATGTAGATATACGTATGGCTGGCGCAGATACACCACATTCATATTACGTAGGATTGATGAACCATATTCGCGCCACACACAGCAGTAGCGATGATAAAAGACCACTTCGGTTTCACATTTATTCACAGACGAACGCGACTGATACTGAAGCCGTATTTAAAGAAACGTATTGTAACAATCACACCGATACCGAACTTCACTTGAATGGCGATGTATTACCAGCATTTCATGGTATGGTTTTCGCGGATGCGCTGATTTGTTCTGGATCGTCATTTAGTTATTGCGCGGCGTTTTTATCGAATGGTGTCGTTTATTATAAACGGTTCTGGCACCGACCTGCGGACTTCTGGTTGATCGGTGATGACATATTACCTCGAAGTTGAAAAGGTCAATTATTCCATAAGGTATATCATACTTAGATAAGCGTATCTATATATGATGTTATGGTTTCTCGATGACTACTTCTTTCGCCACCAGCTTGATCACCTTGGCGATATTCTTATCATCGCCGTCGAGCACGGCTCGCGACATATTGATATACTGGGCGTTTTCATATGTTGAGCTATCTTCACATTTCGGGTTCTGTTTTGCCCATTCATTCACGAGGACGATATTTTTATGCTCCACGACACGAACCGCTTTTGTAATCTTGGTATTCACCGCATCGTCGCGTTCCCACTTATCGGCATCTTTCACATAAAGCGTCTCTCGGCGCGCGTCGCTACAATGGATCGGACGCTTACACACATCCGTATTTCTCAAACTGTCAATGAAGAGTTTCGACATACCTTGAACATATCCCATTCGACCAAATTCATCCAAGTCGGCGTCCTTCAAATTGATGGTGTTTGCAAATTCGTTAATATTCATCGCGTCCTTACAATGCTCATTCAAGAAGAATTGGAGATTGAATGTGTTGTTGTTATTGTTGTTATTACTGTTATTATTACTGTTATTATTGGTAGGTCCGTTGTAATTATTATTGTTCGGAATAGAACTAGCAGCAGTCGCGGCACTAGCGGCGGCAGTCGCGGCGGCCACGGCGTTGATCACCATTGATTGTTGGCTACACATCATTTCTATCAACTTATTCTGAAATTCTTGGTTATTTTTAAACATATCAAACATGATTGTTTTAAGGTCTTCGGCGGTGACGCCACTATGAGCGGTAGGAGCAGGAACGGTAGGAGCAGGAACGGGACTAGAAGCGATTGGCTGTGAAGGTTCTTGCGTTGGCTTACCATTACAGGTTTTCTTATGCTTCCATAGCCCACTTCTGCTACAATACTTATTACCGCATTTTTCACAGTATTTATAAATATCCTTTTCAAAAATGAAAGCGACTTGGGTCGGATTCTGTGGTGTCGGGGGGTAATTAGGTAATTGAGGTATTATGTTACTTATTGAGTCTTGGGTATTTGGTTCGCTGATGGGTAAAATGACTGCGTGGGGCGTATCCGCCTTTGTCATCCGGAAATGCTTAGCTGATTCTGTGTGCCGGCGATAATCCTTTTTATTATCAGATATGAAGTGGCATTTATCGCAACGGAATATGTAATTATGATTAATGTATTCTGGTTTTGGCATGTGTGTTTCCTACATATCATTGGTATAATCATTCTGGCGGGTTGGACGCGGTGGTCATTTTTTTTTCAGTAAGGATATTTTATGATAAAATACTGAAATGAGAGCATTATGCTCTAAATCGTATTTTTAAGGATTTTCACGTTTTAAAACCTACTCGTTTGGAGAAAAAGCACATTTCCAAAAATGTCATTTTTCCATTTTACGTTGGAGATTTAAAACAACAAAAAATGAAATGCTACCCCCCATGCCATTCATGGAGAATCATCCATCCATGATGTGATTGTTCATTGGTACATAACTATATCATCTTACCCTAATACCCATCCCTCACAGCCTTCCCCACGGGAAATCTCGGCTTACCTTCCTCCGTGAGCTCCTGATATATGACCGTCAAGTTCTTACCAATATACGAGTCTCCATTGCTGAACCATACGCGTCTTTGTTCCATGGTGCCACGCGGACGGACCGTGAATTCTTTACCGTCGGCCGTCTCACAAACCCAAATCACCGCCCCCGCATCACGACCTTCACCTTGTGTGAAATCAATAATACGATACTCGTCCTCGATGAACTCCTTGTATTTTTGAAGATCGTTGCTTCGATAATTGGCACGATACACACCCGCTGCGTTTCGCAACATGATGCCCTCATACCCCAACTCCACGAACTCAGCAAACAATCGACGAAACTCAGAAAGCACCGCAATTTTTTCGGTGCGAACAAGAACGACGACCGCCGCTGCCTCCGTATCACTTCGCAAGATTCGCGCTGATACGGCTGCCCCCGACCCAGTAAGCGTATCGTTTGCGACACACACACAACGTCGCACCGCAGAAGCGAGCAAATCGATTCTCTCGGCAAACGGCATATCATGCCGCGTATGATGATAGATATCATAGACGTGATACTTGACTTTTTTAAGTCGTTCAACGTCGGCATCGGTGATTTTCTTCTTTTTGATGAGTCCAGCGAGTTCTTCAAACGGCATTTGGTCGGTGTATAACTCACCGTCGATGACAATATTCGGATGTTGCGAGAGATAAGGTCGAAGTGCCGCAGCGATATGAGGAAGACCAGTAAAGAAGGCACCGGTTCGGGATTGAAGACAAACAACGAAGTCATTCTCTACGCGTATCGCATACGACACACAACGTAATCCGTCCAACTTAGGCTGGACGAAACAGGGGAATTTGATGACTTTTTTCTTTTTACTGCCGGCTACGAGGTCCGCCGGATCAAAGGTTTGAGCGCGCATGGGAAGAAACGGGCGCGTGAATGAAGCGTTGTCGCCATCACCGTCGCCCTCCACCCCATCATCGTCGCCAGCGCCGAAATCATTCCCCGAAATATCACCATATCCTTCACCATAATCCGCGGGTTTGTTCTCGGTATATGCCTCCTTCTCCTTTTTGTCGAGCCATTTGCGCCGAGTTTCTGAAATACTCTGTTCGAGCGGCGTAGTCTCGTTGGAACGACCGATATTTTTACCGGCTTCACAATTACGATACGCCACCTGCTGCTTTCCGTTGATATATCCATGAGTAATACGTGACGCGACAGCACCCGAGGCCGAACTCTGAAGAACCGCCGCGGTCCATACTTTTATTTTTCCGTTTTTGTCCTGCGCATATAGTTTCGGAAACGAGTGTTCGACAGTGTAGTCGCTGTAATCCGTCATTACGAGAGAATATACTTACTTAGAAAATATTGGATTTATTATTTCAATTTAATCATAATGACCCAAAATGCGTCATTATTATTCAAATACTAATTTCATTCCGCCACGCTGCCGCTCGCGATTCCATTTCATTCATCGTCCTCAAAACACGCTGGGTCGATTCTAGCAACAATCGATCGTAATATATGATTCTCCTTTTTAAGTTTGTTGTTATTTTGAATCAACGAAAGAATCAAGTATGTCATCTTTTCAAGTGTGATTTCATGCTCCTCTTCCGGACTATAATCCTCAGGTGGTGTCTCGATAATCGATATGGTGCGTATCGGATGATTATATACGGTAGTTCCGTTCTCATTCACACTCATATTGATTCCTGTCAGCGGTCCCCCACCTGGCGCAGGTTCATCACTTGTTACAATAATACGGCCTTTACAAAACTCGTTCGCCGTGGCAACAATCGATTTAACAACCTCCTGTGTCTCTTCTGAACGTTTCACATATTTAATATTAAATGTTGCGTTATGCTCTTCGTTACCAGTATTCGATGTATTATTTGTGTTTGTTACGACGTTATTGGTTCCTCCACTTACTGTTGCCGTGGCTGCCATCGCGCCCGCAACCACTGCCGCCGCCACCCCATCCGTCGTCTTTTTATTTTCCGCCATCGTCTTTTTCATGGATGCCGTCGCTGCTAACGCAGCCCCACACCGTTTGATATGATTATTGAGCCCACCCTGATGTTTATAACCCTTACCACATGACGCACACGAATACATGTTCTATTTATATATCACACAAAAATGATTCTATATTCATTTTACGAATTGAGAAACGAGTGTTTGTATTGTCTCTTGTTGTTTTTGAAGTAACACCAACATCTCTCGGTTTTGTCGTAATAACTCATCAAATTCTGACAACTGTATAGTTACAAGCCCGCCACCGCCACATCCACCGCATACACTCCCCCCACCTCCACCTCCACCGCATACACTCCCTCCACCTCCACCCCACCCCGTATCTTTAACAGCACATTTCGCAATATGCGCATGATACCGCCCCTCTTGCTTATATACTTTGTCACAATATTCACAACGGAATTCCGGTTCTTTTGAACACACCACGCATATCAACAAAACAAACATCGCATAAAAAGCTTGAACTTCATCATCGGTTCTTTTGTTTGGTTGGACACTATTTTCCATACCAATTCATTCTTACTTCTTACATCACATTTTATTCTTATATTCGTTATGACGAAAGGATACGACATAAAAATATATCATGAATGAATATAATCATAAACGATGGAACATCCATACCGTGTTCATTCATCGATCGGATTCGGCTTTTTACATTTATTATTCATGTCTTCACTCGCATATCCAACACCTATACCTCCGGTATATCATAATACCGCAGTTTTACGAATGATGGGAACTATATATTTTACAATATTTCAAGATAAACCATTCTATTTAAAACTCGAATGCGCCACAATATTAATCGAGATGATATGTGACGTATTATATATCAGATATATTATTCTAGATTATACGTATGTGTTCGGCGTGATTGATATTATTAGTAATGCTTTGATTTGCATGTTTATACTATTATCTATACAAAATGGCGACGCTAATACCAAAGAAATTATCGATAAAATAGATGACATACGAACTACATGTGTTAGTTGTTGTTTTGGAATAAAAAATGAGTGTAACACAAACGCATCGGCCGCATATTCACCGCCACAAACCGAATACAAACCTAGGGCACACATGTATAAATCAGTTCCGAGCGACGATTACAATAGAACGCCTAGCACTAATACTGCCACGACCACGACCAGTTATCATGATGAAGCACCAGTATATACATTTGGTGGAAGACAAGCGTTCAAGCCAAGTTTTTATAATTCATCATGGGGGCGCGATTATATTCAAGCGAAAGTTGAAAGAGAATTCGATAGAATCGACAAACATGATACTGAAATCGGCGATGTTGGTATGATTACTGGCGCAGATGGAACAACGCAATATATCCGGTTTGATGAACCCGACTATAAAGATTACAATTCCACTAATGGTATAAATCATTATGCCAACATATTTGTCTCGCCATATTTTACGAGAGATGGAACGCCGATCACATGGTTTTCTGGGTGTTCAAAAATAGATAAAATAGGAGCTTGCTTATTCATATATAACATAGTTCAGTTTATATATCAATTGATGATGTATTCGAGTATAATCACGAGTTGTCGGGCATCAGCGGCAACACACGAAATGACAACGAACCATACAGGCACATTTCAAATCGAGCGATGGCTTTGCTAATATACCAACGTTTTATACTTGTAAAATAGATACGCCGAGAGAGCGAATAAGGTTCCACCCCATGTTGTATCGATAATTGCAGTCATCGGACTCCAATTACGCAGAATCGCGAGGGTGGTTGTTTCATACACGCCATAAACAAGAATGCCGAGGAAAAACGCGGCTTTAATTCCGTCATTAAGACGCATCGTTTGTATAGCAGCGGCGGTGGATGTCGCATTCGGCACGATAATATGCCGCAACACGAAATAATACAAGCCTACCACAATTAAACCGTAACATATCGCCGCGCTAGGAATATTTACGTTCATGGCCGTGCCCTGAACGACCATCACCTGTCTCGCAAAAATATCCTTCGCGGCGTATAAAAATACGGCATCTAGGGCCAAAATAATGACAGCCAATACAATTAAATCAGTAATACACATAGATCGATCTCTTCGTATATATAACACCACCGATTATTTATTCCTATGCTGCGATGATTCATGATTAGCACCGGCGATTCGATCCATAAAATAGTCGGTAACAAAGGTCTTATCCAATAACTCATCTAAATATCGATATGAATCAGAGTAATGCGAAATATTATGACCGTCCTTTTTGTAACGTTGATCTGCGGCGGTTTCTTGGGCTCTTACATTATCCAATAACATAAGTTTCATTATTGTCTGTGTAATATATATATACATTAATATGGTGAGTAAAACGATAGAAAAAAAGCGCCAAAGTAAAAAACATAAGCATAAACGCAGGACTCAAACCAAAACCAAAAAAAATAAAGTAACACGCGACGACCACGCGTCCGCCGTAAATGCCGCCGCCGCCACACCAGCTCACGTAATAGAAAGTCATCGATTTATGTCAAGTATGACATTCGATGGAAACACACTTACAACAAAAACACAAAAAGATAATGAACCGGTGATCGAGCACAGATATACAAAAGAACAGCTAGCTCGTGAAATTCCGATCGGAAAAGAAATGGTGGATATGTATTTAGATGGTAAAATGCCGAAGGCATTACATCAGCATCATCGCAATCACACACATAGAATAGGTAAGAAGAGGGGTCCTGTCTTTCAAAACGTATTAATAAGCCCAGCTGATTTAGGATTATTACCATCTCATGTATCAAACGATGAAGAAGTATATGATGACCCACGAGAATATCTTTTTCAACCGAAAAAATTAATAGTGAAAGACCTAGAAAAACGAAATCGAAACAATAACTACTACGACGACGACGACGACGACGCCAGATTAGAAATGATCATAAATGAGAATAATAAAAAAAAACGATTATTTGATTTACCATAAAGTTCATGCGTGAATTCGCGTCATTTATTTTTGATAGCTATTATATATCACGCAACCAGTAAAGCGTAATATATAATAATCAAATAATGTCGAACAATAATAATTGGAAAAGAATTGGCGGGTTTTCACGAACAGGAACACAAAATTATGTTAGAACGAATGACGCCGCCATGGGTGGAACAACATTCGGAGGTTCAACCGATGTCTCATATAATACCGGAAATAATACGTTTCGTATCGGGAATAACGCAGGTGTGATTTTCATAAATGGAGATATTGATATGTCAGGCGGACCCGGGATTGCCGCACCAATTAATCGTGTTCGAAATGTGCGTGACCCGATCGCAAACCAAGATGTCGCAACAAAATACTATGTAGATAGGACGGTTGAAGCGATTCAACAACAAAATCAACAAATTGGACCAACTGGACCAGGAGGACCACCAGGTATTGGATATGCTGGCGACGCAGGTTCTGTTGGAGATACAGGACCCACAGGTGTAACTGGTCCGATTGGCCCAACAGGTAGCACCATCGGCGTTCTAGGACCAACAGGTGCTAATGGAGCAACTGGATCAACCGGTGCTAATGGCGCACGTGGAGAAACAGGCCCAATCGGCCCAGCTGGTTCAAAAGGCGAACAAGGCGCCCCCGGTGCACAAGGTGTTCAAGGATCAAACGGCACAATATTATGGCTTAACCCAGACGGCGATTCCTTATCAAATGAAATTATTGAAGATTCGTATTTGTTGTCACAGACACCGATTCAAAGCACGTTACGAACCGTAGGACCAATATCGGTGAGTGCGACATACGGCAACGTGAATAAAACAATTCCGGTTTCAAGGTTTCATAATACAGCAAATAAAATATCTAGTTTAGCGGTGATTCCAAGTGGTGTATGGGTGTTGAACATGTATGCCGCGGTTCCTTCTAACTCCGATGCGAATCAAGTTTCATTATATGCGGCGCTCTTCGTGATTGATGGAACCCGAAATCAGCCATCAGCTGCGAGTTTAATCATCGAAACCAAAGAAGGAGGTGACGCAGGTTATTATCCACCACGCGCGGCATATCTACCTGATCATGTCAAATATATTGGACGAAGTTGGGATATAGATAATACCCAAAATGTGCTCGATGTTACTACTGACAGTAAGAGCGGCGTGATCATCACAGGCACGGCAAAGAAATTATACAAAATTCAAATGCTGGTGGATTTCCTCACGCTTAAAAATGCTAGTGGAAATTCGGATAATATCTATGTTCAATTACAACTTTATGCAAAAAATACAAAAGCACAAAATCAAACCGCAAATGTATTATTGTATTATCAAACGAATCTTGACACAACTGAATCAACATACTCATATCTTCAAACTACATTTGGTGCGGTAGGTTCCGAGGGCCCCCAAGGTAGAACGGGTCCTAAGGGTCCTGCGGGTGACAAAGGTGACCAAGGCCAAGCAGGAGCTGCTGGTCCACAAGGAATTGAAGGTCCAACCGGTTCAACGGGGACAAAAGGCCCACAAGGTTTTCAAGGGGCAACAGGACCAACCGGCGCCTCTGGACACGCTAATTCTTATGGACCGCAATTCTCAGTCCAATACCGGTCCAACCCCGCACAAAGTGGTGATACTGATCCAAGTGGTTCTTTTGGCGGAACTCAGAATTTTCGATACCTTACAACTACCTCCACGAAAAATGATTCTGACGCAAGTATGGGAACTGTTGTGATGAATGATCTCGCTTGTAAGTCGATCCATTCATCGTTTTACATAGAAGACCCGGAGATCACCACTTCAACACGCCCACGCACATTCGTGAAAGGTGGTGAAGTAAATGGAGATTACGTTGTTCTTGCGTCCGGAAAAGATACAATATCAGGAGGAACCACAAACTCACCTGGAACCGCTGGGGATATAACACACGGAATTAAAATTATCCATCGCATGAATGATGATCCACCGACAGCAACAATCAATTTACACAATAACAATAGAAATAGCGGCAAAGTTGGAATGAAGTTTGACCTCACAAATGGAAATATTAGTGCGGGGGATAGATTCTGTATTGTAAATTCGGATGGAGCAGCGGGTGTTGGTGGAATGACACCGAATGAACTGTCAGCCGGAGAACAAAGCGGTCTAAACCGAATGCTTCATGTCAGCGGTAATGTAATGGTTGGAACACACCCAGGTACAAATCCAACGAAAACAGCATTATCCGCGATGGTTATGTTCAATCAAGCAACAGAGGCACCAACAACGACTGCTTATCCTGGTATGTATCATCGCGGTGTTATAGGAACGAAAGCAACCACACTCGGATTAACAGACTCGTCTGGTGGATTAGGTATAACAGCGCCAAATTTCATCACATTTCAGACAGGAACTTCCACACAAAATAATTCAATCGTAATAAACTCAGCAGGTAATGTTTCTGTCACAGGACGCACAAATCTGAATGGCGCGGTGGGAATTGGAAAAAACTTCACGGCGAATTCATCCCATAACTCGTTGACATCAATACTCGATATAACTGGAACAACCCACCTGACTACCACAGTAGACACATTAAATGATAACCCGCGACTTAAATTGATTTCTAATGCGTTTAATAAGCAGACCGGCATTCCATCATTTACACAAAGCACAAATGAAATTAACGGTGTAACTAACAACGAATCAACTAATGCTTCTGGGTTTCTTCGTTTATCTGCTCAAAATGCCACAAAGAGTTGTATTGATTTGATAGGAGATAGCGCAGCGGCTCCGGGTTATAGTAATTCAATACGTTTTAATACAGCAAATGGGGAGCGCATCATTATAAATTCAAGCGGTAGTGTTGGGATAGGAACAAGCGATCCGGGAGTGCGGTTAGATGTAAATGGAATCACGAGATCGAGTACCGGTATTAAACTAGGAAATTCGGCTACAACGGCGATGACAGAAGCTTCTAGTTTAGATGTTGAAAATACAGGCGCAGCACGGGCGAGATTTACATCGGGGACGAATATTTTTACAATAGGAACCCACAGTAATTCGACAACCCCGTCCGAATCGTTTATTTGGAATACATCGAATACGCCGATGACATTTGGGACGAATTCGACTGAACGAATGAGGATATTGGCAAATGGAAAAGTAGGAATCGGGGAGACCGCGCCAGATTATACGCTGACGGTAGGGAGTGGTGGTGCCAAAATAAAAGGACAATTGGATATGAATAATAACAGAATCATTAGTGTAAGTACTCCTACTAGCGACAACGATGCTGCTACTAAGGCTTATGTGGATACACTAGGTCCTACCGTGACAAGAGATGATGACGATAATTATGACCATTCATTAGCACTAATTCGTATTGATACAATCAGTCCGACAGACAACACAACCACAAGAACAAATTTACGTGTTTCTCGACCCCACCCCTTAGGCGGTCCAGTTTTTAATCCATCATCTCAAAAGTTAAGTTTGCCAGGACAATTGGATATGAATTCTAAAAAAATCATTAGTTTGGGGGCTCCTAGTGACAACACAGACGCCGCTACAAAAGGATATGTGGATACATCGATTCCAATCGGGGGGATTATTATGTGGAGTGGGGCTCAGGGAACGACACTACCGAGCAACTGGAAATTGTGCGATGGTTCGACGCATAATGGATTAAAGACACCGGATTTGAGAGGGAGATTTGTGTTGAGTAGTGGGCAAGGAAGTGGTTTGACAAATCGAACAAGTGGTAACACAGGTGGCGTGGAAACAGTTACTTTAACTGAGCGTCAGATGCCGGCACACACACACGCGGTTTCTGCGACTACTTCGGGAACGGATGGAACACACACTCATACTATTACAGAACCGAACAACGGTCAGGGGCACTATCACGGTACGTCTATCTACCAAGGCTATGGCGACGACACTTCAAGAACCCCGCATTTCCAGCCTTTGGATTATGCCGAAAGTAATGGTATGTACTATACAGGATACTCGACCACCGGCATAACTATAACAAGCACCAATTCCGCACACGGCCACACCATATCCGTAACCCAACAACAAAGAGGTTCCAGTGAGGCCCACGAAAATATGCCGCCATTCTACGTCCTCGCATTCATTATGCGAGTTTCATAGATATATCTCCTCCCCCGATTTCACACCTTTTCCAGCATCTTCAATCTCACAAGAATGTAGTTGATGAGAGATTGTTAGGTAGAGACGCTGGCATCGAGTTCCGCAATCCGTGCCTTATCGGCCGGCTCTTGCTTATCAACTTCTTGGACAGCGGAAGCGGCGACGGTGTATCGTATCATACCGTAGGGGAG
>Ga0078894_10001718_pt1 | contig 16418 bp, 10 predicted proteins | sample LauGreSu1BDMLBSD_2_FD_67506 | JGI IMG/M metagenome (GOLD analysis project Ga0078894, IMG submission 67506) | Freshwater lake microbial communities from Lake Michigan, USA - Su13.BD.MLB.SD (version 4) (version 4) | ecosystem: Environmental > Aquatic > Freshwater > Lake | place: Lake Michigan... | reverse complement strand
AAAAATATGGCAATTCAAATTGGAAAATACAAAAGACCTGGAATATTCCTAGAGGAATATGATAACTCCATTATGGCGAATTCGGTTGTTGAAGGACTTACAAACCTAGTAATTGGTGTCTCTAAAAAAGGACCTGTTAATACACCGATAAGAGTTACTAATGTAAATGACTTGGAAGTAATATTTGGTCAATTGGACAGAGGATTGGAAAGAAAAGGTTCATTCTTTCACAGAACTGTTTCTAAAATGTTAGAAACTTCACCGGTTTATGCAATAAACCTATTGCTTACAGATGATAACCTTGATGTTATTGAATATAAGTCATTATCTACTTCTGCAGACTACTTGAACGATATGGAAAGAGAAGGTCCTTATAGAAGATTTTTTGACACAACAGGTTTCTGGAAAAGAGACACTGAAGCTTTCATCAATCTTACTAAGAAAAATACTGGATATTCTGATAGAGCATTCAGTTTAACAAACTTATCCGACAAATTTGCTACAGTATTTGTTTTCAAATCTGCTGTACCAGGATTTGACAGAAACCTTATCGAATGGTATGGTTCTGCAGATAAAATGCCTCCTTATGTAGGAGTGAACGACTTCGCATCTGACTATATGGTTGATGTTGTTGTTATTAGTGGTGATTGGTCTGACTACAAAGCATTAGCAGTAGACTCTAAATGGAGTGCATACTTCAATTCAACTGGTCTTAGAAAAGAAAAGGTTAGAGAATTTGCTAATGATAGAAATGTATCACTTTTAGCTTATTATGAAGGTCTTTCTTTAATACCATATTTTAGAGATTCAAACGGTAGAAATATTTTTATCGAAACTGTAATAAATAGAGACACTGATAGAACAGGAATCTTCTGTGCATTCAATAACGATTTAATTGAGACAGATTTCTTTAATGGAAAATTAGACTTAATTGGACATACAATCGCTGGTAAAAATGAAACTAATATTGATTTCCTTTCTTATCAGGATGTGATTTCGGAAGAAATTGAAATTACTTCAAATCCATTGGATTTACCAGGAAACGTAACTGCACTATTAGGTGGATCTGCATCTTGGGCATATGATTCACAAGGAATAAGTCATGCATATGGAACTCCTAAAACTAATGGATGGGTTACTAATGGCGATGAAAGAACTGCATACTTTGCAGAAGGTTATATCTATAACATCTCATTAGATAATTTAGGTGATCCAACTCCTTATTACGGAACAAACTCAATCGTTGCAACTTACTCATTGGTAAACACAGACTACGAACCATTTATGGTAGTAGGTGATAAAAAAGTCACTTTAGATTCAAATCCAGTTACTCTTTCTTTATCTACATCTAATTACCCATATAGTACAACATTTGCAACTTACTCATCTGCATTTGTAGTAGATTCAACTGGTAAATTCAAAGTAGTTAATAGTACAAACTCAAAAAATCCAGCAGTGGCTTCTTCCGACACGGTATTGGCTTATGTTAAATTTAGAGTATTGGAGCAAAAATTAACAGGAACTCCAGTTTGGGAAAACATAAACATAGATGAAAATGGATTCAAAAACTTTATATTTGGAAACACATCAGGTGCTGATTATTATGTAGAACCAGTTGTTGGTGCAACAGGATCAATAAAAGTAACATTCACTGATACAGATACTTCTTTAAGTGTTAAAGAATATGCACAATACAGAAGATTCAAAATGTTCAACAGACTTGTTGATCTAATCGATAGTCCTAACAAAGAAAAAATGGTTATGTTAAAAAGCCATGACGGAAACAAAGGTGATAAAATAAGCTTGGCAAATGTTTCAATATCTAATATTGTTACTACATCAACTCAAGATAAATCTTTTGAACTTAAACTTCCTTTCGAATTATCGGATTTATCAGATATATTAGATGGTTTCTTAGTATTCTACACACTAGATAATGAGTTTATATTAGGATCAAAAGGTGTTAAAACTAAAGTAGAGGTTGCTGATGCAGATTTTGGTGTAGTTGCTAAATACTCTAAACTATACACAAGATACTACGAAGGTATTGTTAACACCGGAGATTTCTTCAATGCAAACAAAACACCACAATCTATATTAGAAAAAGCTAATGACACTCCTTATGTTCAAGATGCTGAATATATATCAGATGTTTACTTCTTCGACGGAGAGTCTACTGTAACAGTATTTGGATTAACTGCAGGATTAAATGTTGGTTTAACTTCATCATTTGCAGGATATGACTATATTGGATTTAGATCATCAGAAATGATAGATTTCTCAACTTATGATGTAATTTCTATAAAAGGTGCATCTATAAACACAGGTACGTTCACTATCGTATCTAGTGATTTAAAATCATATATAGATCCATCAGGTCTTTTATTTGACTATGTATTTAGAGTAAATGAAGAAACTACATACGAAAGAGTTCAAAAAGTTTCTATAATAAAAGACTACAACACAAAACATTATCTTAAAATGTATGTTGAAGGTGATTCTTTAAATGTTTCTTTTATGGACGAAACTTTCACTGCATATGAAGAAGTTGATACAAATACAGCAGGAACTTTCGAAATAACTTCTGCAATTACAAACTACAAACAATCTTTAGAGATTGAAGTTCCAGCAGGATACGTTCAAATCCCTAACAAAGTATTGGTTAATAGTTCAAGATACACGGAAGTTAAAGTAGGAGATTTCTTAGAAGCATTCTACGATGAAGCTACATTACAAATGGGTCAATATCCAAGAAAACTTACGAGAATCGTATCTAAGAGACAATATGCAGGAAATCCTGACTTAGTTGAAATCACTTGTGACGCGAAAATCAAAGTAACTGCATTTGGTACTGATTTACAAACAATGAGATACAAAACAGTTGATAACTACGCAACAACTTATAAAGCAATCTCTTTAAAAGGATTTAGAGTAAGAGAGGCATCTTTACCAGATGGAACTGAAGGAAGACAAAATTCTATATTGAATTTAGTTTCTAAAGGAACACCATTGTTTAAAGCAATAACTAACAAAGAAGCAATTGATTTTAGATACTTAATTGACTCATTTGGTTTAGGATTGACTGAAAAATCTAAACAACAATTAGTTGATATTTGTGGTGAAAGATTAGATGCGTTTGGATTCTTAAACATGCCATCTATGAAATCATTCAAAAACTCAAGCTCACCAACATTCGTAAACTCAGAAGGAGTTCTTCAAGCAGAGTTTATCGCAAAAGGTGGTGATCCTGAAAGCGGACCTGCATTCCTTTACTCATTTGGAGAAGGTGCTGGTACAACATGTGTTGGTTACTTTATGCCATACTTATCAGTAAATGACAATGGAAGACCATTAGATATGCCACCTGCATCATATGCAGCAACAACATATATGAGAAAACATATATCTAATGTGGCATCTATAACACCTTGGACAATCGCAGCGGGTGTTACAAATGGTAGAATAACTGGAATAACTGGATTAGAAATGGACTTCACACCATCGGATATCGAATGGTTGAATGGTGCACAAATTAACCCAATTGTTTTCAAAAGAAATAGAGGAAACGTTATTGAAACAGAAAACACTGCACAAGTTCTTTACAAATCAGCACTTTCTTACATCCACGTTAGAGAGGTACTTATCGAACTTGAAAGAGAGTTATCAAGAATGTTGTTAGACTTCCAATGGAGATACAATACTCCAGATATTAGATCGGAAATTAAACTTAGAGCAGATGTAATTTGTGAAGCATATGTTAGCAAAAACGGATTATACAACTACTTTAATAAAATGGATGAAGAAAACAACACCAATGAAATTATCGATAACCAAATCGGTGTACTCGATACTTACGTAGAACCAATCAAAGGTATGGGTGTAATCGTGAACAACGTTACCATCCTAAGAACAGGTGCAATAAACGCAGGTGGATTCCAATAAGAATTAAAATTTAAAATAAAAAAAGTCTCAAATTATTTGAGACTTTTTTTGTTTTTATATAAAAACTTTACGAATATTTAAAGATATAAGGAAGAAAGATATATCTAATATATATTCTAAAAAAATAACAAAATAAACATTATGTCTAAAGAACACGAAATGAGTGAAGAAGACTACTTAAAAAGACATCTAAGCGACATAGATGCCGGTAAGAATCAAAATAGCTTCAACGAAAATACTACACAAAACCCAGTTGTAGAAGGAACAAAAGTAAGTGACTTACAATACTTTAATTTTGATATTAGAGATTTACCTTGTGGACAATTCTATCCAACAGGAACTCTTTTTATGGTAAGACCAGCACAAGTAAAGGAAATTCAAGCATATTCTATGGTAGACGATAATAACTTCTATGACATAGTTGAAAAAATGAATGACATGTTACAATCATGTGTAAGAGTTAAATACTCCGATGGTAAGATTGGATCATACCTTGATGTTAAGGATCAAGATAGATTATTTTTGGTCTTTCTTATTAGAGAATTAACATTCCAAGCAGGAAACTCATTATCAGTAAACACAAAATGTGGATGTGGTGACGAAGTCGCAATTGAACTTAGAAAAGACAACTTTGTTTTTCATGAAATAGATGAGAAATTGGCAAAATTCTATAACAGAAATTCAGGATCATATCACTTTAAAACGGTAAATGGTAAATCATTTGAACTTACTCCACCAAATATTGGTTTACAAAAAGCATTTACCGAATATATTATGAAGGAAAATAATGAGAAAAGAAATCCTAATTTGGCGTTTTTGAAAATAATTCCATTCATGATGAACGGTAGAACTAATATAACATATGAAGGAATTAAATCTAAAGTTAAGGAATTCGAAGAAATGGATGATATTTCGTTTCAGTTTTTGAATGCAGCAGTGGGCAAGATGACATTCGGAATTAAAGAATTGAAAAAAATGTGTCCGTGCGGTGAGGAGGTCCGCACAGATATGCAGTTTCCCAACGGAGCCTCAAGTATTTTCGTTATTCATGATGCCTTTGAAGCATATATTAAAGAATAAATTAATGCTTCAAAAACACTTCCACACACAGGAAGCAGCAATGGATAATTGGCCATTTTGGTTGTTTGAAGAAAACATAAAATTAGTCAATGAAATTGTAGATGATGAAGAAAAACAAAGAAAGAAAGACGAAGGAGAACAACAAAAAGGAATGCCAGATACAAACTCAATGATGAGAAATGCATCAAACATGACAAGTAACATAAGTATGCCTAAATTCTAATAAACATTAAAACCCACTTAATTAAGTGGGTTTTTTATTTGACATAAAAAAAAAAAAAGAAATCATATGATTTCTTTTTTTTATTTTTTTTAGTATCCAGAGATAAGTGGTGGATTGATAGAGAATCCAGAGTCAATGTACTCATCGATGAAGTAATCATACAAGAAGTCAGCATTAACAGTTTGAACAATCTCATTTGATGCCCAATCTAAATCATATCCAGCTAACTTTGATATTTGACAGTTTTGGAAAGTAACCCTTCTCAAAACAACTCCTTTTTTATCGTGTTGGTTAACGATGATAGTACCGATTAAATCACTTTTGTAGTGAAGTGAACCATTTTGAGAGTTAAATAACAAATCATACCAAGCTTTTAATGTATTCCAAACCTCCATAGAACCGTTGTTGTTTACGTTTACCTGAAAAGGTATTTGTAAAGTACCACTGGTTTTAGATGGAGTTGTTTGAAATTGTCTTGTAGAGTACTTGAATCTTTGTTCTTTAGCTGCAATTTCAAATTCTGTTAAGTTGTTTAAACTTATTTTAGTAGCATTTTCTAACAATAAAAGAGGATCTCTCTTTTGTGCTTGTAAAATAACTGGAAGTATAAACGTAATCTCAAAAAGGTTAGTGTATACTACTTCATCAGGAAGCGTTCCAGGTCCACCTGGTGAGCCAACATTGGAAATCTGCGTATAATGTGGTAATGGCATATTTTTTTGTTTATTTTTATGTAATTGCTAAGCAATTATAATGTATATATTAATATTTTTTTGTCTTCTGTTTTTCAACAGATCAACTATAATGTATATATTATATTAAAAAAGCAATTTTTTTCCATTTTTGTTTATTTAAACTTAAATGCATAAAAATCATATAAAATATACAAAAAATTATCATTTTCAATGAAAGTATATATGATAACAGATACCCATTTTGGTATCTATTTAAACAACTTAGACAAATGGATGAACATGATGGAGTCTACATTCTACAACTATGTCATTCCTTATCTAAAAGAAAACGCAAAACCAGGAGACATACTAATACACTTAGGTGATTTATTTGACAACAGAACCAGTCTTCCAATTATCATCATCAACAAAGTAGAAAAGATTCTAAAAGAAATCTCTGACATCCTACCACTACACATAATGGTGGGTAACCACGATTTGTGGAACAAAGGATCAAACGATGTCAACTCCGTTAGATTGTTTGGATACATGAACAAAAACATAAAAGTCTACGAAAACACAACCACAATAGAAGTAAACAACCAAAAACTTGTTTTAATGCCGTGGGTAGAGAAAAGACTTGATATGATTAAAGAGCTTGGTAAAAATCCAGGTGACTACCTATTTTGTCACTCCGACTTAAATGGTTGTAGAATGCATCTAAACTCTGTTGCACACAGAAACGCAGATAAAATCGATGTAGAGAACTTTGGTGGTTACAAAGACGTATTCTCAGGTCATATTCACATTACTCAACAAAACAAAAACTTTAGATTCATCGGTTCTTTGTACCAAATGGATAGAAATGATACAGGAGACCAAAAAGGAATCACTATATTAGATTTAAACACAGGTGAAGTTGATTTTCATGCAAATGACTATTCACCTATATTTAGAAAGTTTAGAGTCATTACAGAAGAAGATATAGAAAAGTTAGATGATATTAAAGACACCAAAGACTACATAGATTTAGCCATATCAAACAATCTACTAATCAACAATAGAAAGCTTCGTAGAAAGCTCGAAATGATGTTAGAGAAAGGAAATTTCGCATCTGTTGAATACATAGACGATATTGTACAAAAGAATGAAGAAGGTGAGGATATTATTTCCGAAGCAGTAGAAATAGATGAGGAATCTATGGATATTTCCATAAAGCTCGAATACGAAACGTACATCAGGGAGTATATAGACAGACAAAAATACGAAAACTCAGATTTCAAAGACGGAATACTGAGTGAGTATGACGAAGTCATACGAATCTACAACGAAAACTATAAGTCAAAGATTGACTAAAAGAAAAACCACTCATTTGAGTGGTTTTTTTATTAACTTTATTTTAAGATTATTCGTACCTTTTATCAATCTATGATAAATACCCATTGGTATAAAAACTTCACCTTCTATCTTCTTTGGTAGTTCGTTGTCTATCTGTATCATCCAATCAGTATCACCAATAGATTCAATTATACGATTTTCAAAATCTCTATGCCACATAAACTCACCAGAGTCAGTATCTTGAGCAAACTCTCTGATAAACGTGTTATCACCTATTTTAGTTTCTTTGAATGGTAGTTTTTCTAAGTTTTTCATTTTAAATAATAATTTTTTACCAATTCCAGAAGTCAGATCCTTTACCAACAAAGTATCTTTGTGATACAAGTAAGTATTTATCACAATTAAATGACTTTCCCCCTAATAACTACCAGTATCCAGGATAGGTTTGTCCATTCCACAGATGACCATATTTCGTCAGACGACATGCCCAATATCCAGCCTTAGTCTTATCTTTCTTCATATCACAGTTATGTCTAGCAGCAAATGCTTTTCTTGCCTTAGGATTACTAACCTTTGCAGTCAGACCACCGTGCACGTCACCAAAGGCAATTTTCTTAACTTTACCTGTTTTAGGATTTTTAACATAAACATAGTACTTTTTAGTCCCACCACGCATAGGATGATTCAACTTAACTTCTTTACCATGATATTCTGCCTCATTCAATTCTTCCTCCGTCTCCATTGGAATGTCCAACGCGACTCTAATACCGTTAAAAGTACCAAAAGTACCAATCTCGGTAGTTTCGTACAACTCTTTATCAATACCTTTGAGTTCTAAAACACCTTCATCAAAAAGATTTCTAGCTTCTTCTAATATAGAAAAGAATTTGTCAGAACCAGGTCTAAACACATTCTCAGTGATTGGCATTGAATTTACCAAATGATACTTTAAACTTTCGGAAAAGTCTACAAATTGTTTTATATGTTTCATATTATAAAATACTTTTTAAAAAGTCTTCAAATCTAACGACCTTTTCAGAACCTTCGACATCATCACATTCACAAGGATTACATTGACATCCAGCACAACAATCACCACATTCACAAGGATTACATTGACAATCTGAACAACATTCCTCATCACCAGGAGTCAAACCACCAACAACCACATCTTCTTCTGGTTCTACTTTATCAACTGAAATAGAAATCTTAAAGTCTTCAAACTTTTTAATTGATTTTTTCAATCCAGGAGTAGTAACCTGAATTTCTTTTTTAAGAGTTTTTTCTTTACCTTTAGCAATAGGTTCAAACTCAGATCTAAATCCAAGAGTGTCGGTATCTTCATCACCTTCAAAAGACTCGATATCAAAACCAACTTCAAGATCTTTTATTTTCTTTGGTTTTTCCTCTTTCAGGAATTTCTCAACCTTTTCTATTTTAGCCATAGTTTATTTAATATTTTTATACTCTATATATTATTATCAAGAAACACTTTTTTAATATATATCAAAAAAGTAATAATATAAATGTCCAATCATAAAAACTTAGTTTTCTTCAACAAAGAAGGCGATTATTTGAACATAAAATACAACGAGAGTGTAAATAGATTTGAAGGAGATTTACTTTTTCATCAAAGTGCATCGGATATATACAAAACCTATGGGTTATACACTATGGAACGTCTAAATGCGTTCGAATATGCAATTCCAGGGGATTTGACTTTAAGTAAATTCCAATTATTCAATGAATGGGGTATGCACTTCTATAGTGGAAGACAAGGTACGTTCTCGATGGCATCCATAGAACCGGTAAACAATGATCCAAGTTTTTATTCAAAATGGATATATGGTCAAGACTTTGAAAGACTTTTCCCAGTTGGTACATTTATAATGTTTGAGAATCAGTTTTTAGAATTTCAAGATACAAAAAAGACATATGCCGTAGTAGGATCTAAAAAAGGTGCTATTATGATATTGAGTGAGGTCGATAACGCAACATTCGAATCTATGTATTATATGGAATACATAGGTGATTTGAGTAATGTTGTGCTTAGAGGATCTAATCTATTGGGAGTATACAATTATATAGACAAAGAGTATAAAAATAACATATCTAATTGGAATGAACCGGACTTTTATGAAAGATTCTACAAAGGAAAAAGAATAAATGTAATAAACAGTGAGAAAAACGACGGTATCTACAAAGTAAAAGAAAATGATGTAACAGATGCCGTACATTTTGAATATTCAACAAAAAGTATACCACAAGATAAGACACTTATAATGGAATTAATCTCAAAAACAGATGTTCCTAAGATTTACGATGGTGGGTTAAATATAACAAATGGAAGAATTATATTCCGAAACGCAGAATTGTTTCCAAAAATACTTAAACCAGGCAGGGAGTTTAAAATAGTAGGATCTGGTTTAAACAGTAACTTTTTAACGGTTTCATATTTACCCGATTTTAAAAAGACAACAGAGTTAAAAATATACCAAGAAAGAGAACAAGTATTATATAATAATAATGTTTATCAATGTATAAGAACATACACTCAGGACTATTCTAATACAACCACAATGAATGTAACCCCAGAAACCAAAGAATATTGGGGGAAACCAACTTACGTATCAGTAGACCAACCACTAAATGACGAAATAATAAACAATTGTCAAATATACCTAACTACGGATAGACTTTATTTTGAACAAGGTTATACACAAAGTAGTTCTGTAACATTAGCAATGGCTGCAGAAAAGTATAAAGATGACTTTAATTCAATAAACGTAGACCTTTACATGAACAAAGGAGTTCTAAAGGCAGACCTTATGTATCCAAGTAAATACGCAGAGGTAAATTTCTACCATACAGAAACCGTAAACACTTGTTTAGCGAACTTAGGTGAAAAAGAATCTTTTATTGTAAATAAAGCAATTGAAATACTCGGTAAACCAAACACATTAGAATCATCAAGTTCTTTGAGTTATGTAGAATACTCACAATTGTCAACTCTTTACGATGACGAAGTTGCCAAATGTAATTCATATTTAATAGGAACCACATTTCAAACCAACGAAAGATTAGTAGAAGTAAATGAACAATTCACACAAGAGTTGAATTACAATTATTCCGAAAACTACAAATACAATATAGTCTTCACAGATTTAGATGAATTTGGACTAAAACTGGTCATAAACAAACACACTTATGAAGAAGAGATAAATTGGCTTTATTCAGGTGCAGAACCAGACATGGAGAGAACAATTGATAGAACTTTAAGAAATTGGTTAACAAGAAATCATCTAAGACTCAAAGAATTAGGTATAATAGCAGATTTAGAATATCTCGGAAGTTACGTTTCTCCATTTTATAATGCAATTGTAATAAGATCCGAATATCCAAATATACCAATAGAAATAAACAGGATTGAAGTCGGAACCACTGCGGATTATCATATAGAACATTCAAGAGTTTTATTCAACGAGATTGGTGGAAACTTAGAATTTAAAATAAACAACAAACCATACGAAATACAAACAGTATACGGAACTTTTTTAGATAAAAATGGTGCAGTAGTTTCTGCAACATCATCCAGTGCAACGGTAAAATTACCAGACATACCTGCAACATTGGCAGCATGGGTGGAAAAACACGGAGAATTGTTGAAAACATACGGAATAGTGGTTAAAAGTATGAACAATCTTTTAAAGTTTGATGTTAAAAGAACTGATAGAAGGTTAGACTATACAATCAAAACAGGAAAGTTGATGCTTCCTGGACAAACAGATTACATAATCACTAAAAAATTAAAAGGAAACAAAGGAGTTATTGTAACCGGAAATGAAGTTAAATTAGTAAAAGAAAATTCAAACTCATCGTTTGAGGATGCCGGATTTGGAACAGGAAGAGTTATTTCCATAAACAATACACCATATCCATTACAGAATATAAAATATAATCTTATTAGTGTAGATCCAAAAGTAATGGGTCTAAGTTATGAAGGACCATTTTGGGGATTAGAAAAAACACCTTGTAAATCATCAGGATTTGTAACAATAGCGTTTAACTTAGGATTTGGACAAACTACTTGTATCGATCCTGCAGGACCAAGTAGTAGTGGAGCAAGTGCAAGTGGAGGCCCATTCAATAAAACACATTACGATTCAAATTTCTCTACGGATGGTGCATTTGGAGTAAGTTACAATACAAACACATATGATGTAGTAAACCTAAATATATCAGGACAACCAGGAGTATCCAACTTAGTCGATATCAAATACATACAATTGGCAAACTCAATGTTTGTATTGGGAGATAATTTGAGTGCAATAGATGCATATACTGGAATATATTTAGCAACAATATTTTTACCTGGAAACACGGATAGTATAGAAATGGAATTCAATACGTTTAATAGTTATCTATATTGTCTATCAAAAACAAAAATATGGGTCGTTGATCCTGTTTTAAATTTAGTAGTTAAAACAATTACACTATCCAGTTTGGCAGCAGACATGTTAATAAACATAGATAATGGTGATATTTATGTCACATACGAAAACAATCCAATAATATCTATTTTTAATCACAAAAACGAATTTGTAAAAGACATAGTAACACCATCAGCAAGTGATACAAAAACTGGAAAAATGGTATACAACGAATTTGAAAAAGATGTCTACATAACAACAGATGCAGATATATTGATTAGAGTAGATGGAAGAACAAGAAATATACAAACATCATACAACATACCACAATTAGCATTAACTTCAATATTCTACGAACCAATAAACGAATCTATATACGTTTATGCACAATCACAACTATGGAGAATAGACAATGGAATACCATCGATAGTCCCAGATATGAACATGAGTGAGTTCGTAGACGTAGTTTACAACAATCTTAGTGGAGAAATGAATGTATCGGATAAAACATTTAGATTTAAATCTTTGAATTTGAATGATAATACGATAAGAATTGATAAAAATCCGTCTATATACGGTAGGATGGCTATAAACCAATACGACGGTGGTGTTTATTTAGCATCAGACACAACAAACAAAGTTTGTGTACTCGACTCTGCAAACGGAATGTCTATACACACAGAAACAACACAAGCGATAAATAAAAAAATAATTTATAACCCTGAAGATAAATCAACGTGGACCTTACAACCATCAATATCTAACATCTGTATGATAAAATCAACCGTGAATAGTACGGTTGAAATATTAACACCAAATGGTAGCTTAATAGAAGAAGGACAATTTGGTACTTTAGATCCAAACTATGTAAAGCCAAAAGAACTATGGTTAAAGGCATACGAGTGTGTAAGAAAACCAAGAGAAAACTTTGAAGGAGAAGTTCCGGTAAAATACTATTGGAAATGGATGTTTGACCAAAATCCGGAATTTTTTATCTACGATTTAAGTGGAGAAATGCTCGAAAAGACCGGAAAATATGCATACACCGGACCAAAACCACTAAAAGATGTCCCTTTAAATAAATATCCAAATAGAGATATAGAAAAAACTGATCTTCCAGAATATCAACAGACCGTTTTTGAAGAAGTAGAATATGAGTTAAACTATATAGATGATCAAGACGACATATCAACGGAACCAACCCCACTACAACTTTTTTTAGGTTTCAAAGCACCAGAAGAAGGTGCATACTCATCATACCTACAACTATACAAAAAAGAGGAGATTGAATTCAGTATAATAAGCAATAAAGATAAAATAATATCCTTTGAGTCGGTATTGTCGGCTGGTGTTTTAACCGGTAGAATAAAACTAAATATGATGGCGGAAGAAACTTTTACAGGTAAGGGACTTAAAGTAGGCCAATACTTAGGTATAACAATAAAAGACACAACAAACACAAATAACAAGTACATATCAAACAACAGTGGATATATAGTTATAATAAAAGAGATATACAATAAAACAATAATTGTAGACTTTTTTAACAAAGCCGCAGATTTCTTTCAAATTGAAACTACTAAAATAACAGACTATCCAACCACAGGTACGGATACATATCTAAAAACAACTTTCAAAGTAATAGATAAAGAAATCGCTAGATTAAAAACGATTGGACAAACCGAAATAGAAGATCCTAGATTCAAAATAGAATTAGGAAATGTAGGAAAAAACATCGGACCAAACGAAATATTCATATTCAAAGATTATGATATATTAGAAGGTGGTATAGATTGGAACTTCCTAAACATGAAAAGAAAGGAGCTTCTAATGATGAAACACTTAATATATCCATACATAGGATCATACAAGTCTATAATAAATGCAATAAACTTCTTTGGATATAATGATCTTCAACTAAACGAATACTACAGAAACGTAGATATAAAATCAGAAAACTTCTCCAAGTTATTCAAAGTAGAGATACCGGATATGTTTGACAACACTATTGAGGGATGGACGGAAAATGATTTCATAAAACACACTTTTCCAAACGATAACTTTGAAGAAACTAATATGTTTAACCTTACATATCAAATAACAGATAAAGAAGGAAAAAACCTATTGAACTACACGTTAGATGAAATCACAATTAAATTACAGGGATTAAAATTTTGGTTAAAAAGTAATATAATACCACTAACTCATAAAATACTTGACATAACTGGTAGAGCATACTTCACAAACGGAACAGAAATAACACATCAGGTTCATGATATGAGAATAGTAAACATACGTGAAAATATGACACCAATAACATTTAAACTGAGTGAGGCATACCTAATGCCAGTTAATAGTGGATCTACCGTTTACAACTGTGTATTAGACTTTTACACAATATTGGAAGGAATTGGTGCCGACAAAAATCCAACAGGATTAATAAAACCACCAAAACCATATCATGAATTTAAAGAACATTTGGAATTACCAGAATACTTCACGATAAAAGTAAGAACTTATAAAACATACAAAGAGTGGGCACCATTTACCAACTACATGAAAGGAGATAAAGTTATATATTATGGTAAGATTTACGAATCTGTAATTGACAATAATAAAATAAAAAGTCCTAGAAAATACGAAAATGTGGAAGAATGGACCGCAAATGGACAATACACAACAACAAATTTAGTTAAGTATCAAAGAGAATTATTTGTATATAGTGGACTTGGTGCACCATATGATGGAACACCACCAGTTTTAGACCAAGGAGACAACCAAAACTGGTTAAACATAACAGAATGGAAGGAAATAAATTTAGAACCAGTACAGACAATCGACGAATATAGACAGGTTCCAAGACCTCCAAAATTGGGAGCAACACACTCAATCATTTCAATGAAAGAAAATGGTCCTCATAAAATACCACCAATCGCACCATTTAACTTCGCAATAGATTCTAACATCGATCCATTCATTGTTGTTGAGATATCATCGGAAAATGGATACGGATCAGTATACAGAGATAGAAAGAACTATGAGATAAGAGGCATGAAGGATTTAGTAGATACATCAGGAATGATGGACATAATAGGACCATTTGAACCTATAAGACCAATTGGATATACTAAATCATTATATGAATAATTAAAAAAATTATATAAAAAAAAGAGGACCTTAAAAAGATCCTCTTTTTTATTTTTTGAAAAATTAGTTACTAGAAGTAGGCTCAATAACAGTTGCCTCAATAGTTTCTTCTTTTTTGTTTTTTCTTTTCTTTTCAATTTTATCAACTGAAACTCCTTCTTCAAAAGAAGATACCCAATTTTGAATGTCAGTAGACAAACTTTTTGCATAAGAGTCATAATAGTTGAAAAGTTTACTAATTGTTCCGATTCTCATCAAAACCTCAGAGAATGTATAAGAATCTTTAGTAAGACCTTTAACTTTGTGTTTAGAGATTAAGTGGTAGATATAAGTGATTTCTGTAGCATTTACAGGAAATGCAACCAACTCTTTATCATTTGTATATTTAACATCTCTCATTGTCCCCAATAACTCAGTCAATTCGATTGCGAAGAAAACTGTATTCACATCGTACTCTAATTTTTGTAAGATTAAATCAGTTAAAAATTTCCATTGAACTCTATTAAGGTGAAAGTTATATTTAGCATCTCTTAATGAATTAGTATATTCTTTCCATAATTCTTGTGATGTTTTATAAAGTTCGTCTTTTTCTTCCTCACTTTTTCCAGTACCGTCATTATTTGTCATAAAATCTTCGATAGTTGAGATTTTACCATCCAATAAAGTTTCAGCAGAAGGATTGATTACTAAGTTTTCAGTTTCGTTTTCAAAGAATTTAATCTCTGGTTTTACAACATTTGTTTCAATATTTGACATATTTTTGTTTTTATTTTTTTACAGCATTAGCTGTTGATTCTTTCCGATCTTTTGTTTAAATCAGTATCATTAAAATCCAATGACTTTAATGTTTCTAACTTATCTTTGGCATTTGTATATTTTTCAATCCATTTATCTTGTTCTTCCATTAAATCAGAGTGTTCTCCGATTGCAGCCAAATTTTTATTTGAAAAATAAAGTGCTAAATTAGCCTCTGCTTCTGCCATTTCTGCCTCATATCTTTTTGATAGAGCATTTACGTATCTATTTCCTAAACTCATAATTAAATAATAAATTCTTCGTCTGTTTTAGCATCTTTTTGTTGTTCACTATAAAGTTCTTCAACTTTATTTGCTCTAGCAACTTTTTCAACACCATATTTATTTACAATTGATGAAAACGTGTTTAAATCAGTTCCTACTAATTTAATTTTACCACTTTCCATATTGATGTTTATTTTGTCAATCTCCTGTTCAATTAGAATCGTAATTGACTCATCATCAAAAACATTCAAAAGATCTTCATTGATTATGACTTTAAGTTCTTTTTTAAGAATAAATGCAAAATCGTCAGATATTTTCGCAACTTTGATTAATTGTTTTTGTTTTGAACTTCCAATAAATTGGAAACCAACATTTACAGGAAATGATTTCTTGTTGAAGACATCCATGAAAAGTTCTTCTGTTGTTTCGTCCAACTCATAGAAAGACTCTGTTGTTTCTTTTGCCATACTATTTAAATTTAATTTATGTTTTTATTTATAATTTTTATTATTAGAAAGTTTAGAAAAACAATAAAATTGATCCAATCAATGTGAGTATACCAATT
>Ga0078894_10001717_pt1 | contig 16425 bp, 10 predicted proteins | sample LauGreSu1BDMLBSD_2_FD_67506 | JGI IMG/M metagenome (GOLD analysis project Ga0078894, IMG submission 67506) | Freshwater lake microbial communities from Lake Michigan, USA - Su13.BD.MLB.SD (version 4) (version 4) | ecosystem: Environmental > Aquatic > Freshwater > Lake | place: Lake Michigan... | reverse complement strand
TTCTCAGCTTCAAAGCCGAAGCGGGTGATCCATTCCTGTGCGTTTTGCGCGCCGACCGCCTGCAGCACCCGGATCGAGACCATGTTCTTCGATTTCTTCAGGGCGGTGCGCAGGTTCATCGGCCCTTCGAACTGCCCGTCGTAATTCTTCGGCTCCCAGGGCTGCCCGCCGGTCACGCTGGCGTCGAAAAACAGGGGGCTGTCGTTGACCACGGTTGCCGGCGTCAGGCCTTTTTCAAGCGCAGCCGAGTAGACGAAGGGTTTGAAGCTCGAGCCCGGCTGGCGCCAGGCCTGGGTGACATGGTTGAACTTGTTCTTGTCGTAGTCGAAGCCGCCGACCAAGGCCCGCAGGGCGCCGTCACGTGGGTCCATGGCCACCAGCGCGCCTTCGACTTCGGGTAGTTGGGTGATCTCCCAACGTCCCTCGGAGAGCCTGACCACGCGGATGAGCGCGCCCCGGCGGATCGCGATATTGGGCGGCGCCTTGTCGGCCAGGCCCGACTGCACAGGCTTGAGGCCCTCGCCAGTGATCTCGATCGTCTCACCATTGCTGCGCACAACCAGGACCTTGCGCATGCTGGCTTCGAGCACCACCGCTGACATCACGTCGCCGTTGTCCGGATGGTCGGCCAGGGCGTCGTCGATCACATCGTCGGCCTCCTTGGGGTCTGCCGGGAGCGTGAGGAATTTCTCAGGGCCCCGGTAGATCTGGCGACGCTCGTAGTCCATGATGCCCCTGCGCAGGGCTTTGTAGGCGGCGGCCTGATCGCCGGCACGAATGGTGGTGTAGACATTGAGGCCGCGGGTATAGGTCTCGGCCCCATACTGTGCATAGACCAACTGCCGGACCATTTCAGCCACATACTCGGCGTGCATGCGGTTGGGGTCCGAGGGGCTGCGGATCTTGAGCTCCTGCGCTTTGGCCTCTTTGGCCTGCGCCTCAGTGATGAAGCCGTTGTCTTGCATCCGTTCGATGATGTAGAGCTGGCGCGCGCGGGCGCGTTTGGGGTTGGCGATCGGGTTGAAAGCCGAAGGTGCTTTGGGCAGGCCTGCCAGCATGGCCGCTTCAGCGATGCTGATGTCTTTCAGGGGTTTGCCGAAATAGGTTTCGGCCGCCGCCGCAAAGCCGTAGGCCCGGTTGCCCAGAAAGATCTGATTCATGTAGATCTCGAGGATCTGATCTTTGGTCAGCAGGTGCTCGAGCTTGAAGGTCAGCAAGATCTCATAGATCTTGCGGGTGTAGCTTTTTTCGGCCGACAGGTAGACATTGCGCGCCACCTGCATGGTGATGGTGGAGGCACCCTGGCTCTTGAAATTGCGCACATTGGCCAGCCCGGCTCGGATCACGCCGAGGTAGTCGACGCCGCCGTGCTGGAAAAAGCGCGCGTCTTCGATGGCCAGCACCGCATCTTTCATCACCTGCGGGATGTCCTTGACGGCGGTAAAGCTGCGCCTTTCTTCACCGAACTCGCCGATCAGCACCTTGTCGACCGAATAAATGCGCAGCGGCAGCTTGGGCCGGTACTCGGCGAGGTCGGAGACGTCGGGCAGCTTGGGGTAGGCGGTGGCCAGCGCAACGGCCACCACCATCAGCACGCCCAAGGCCGCTGCGCCCAGCAAGCCAAACGCCCAAACGGTCAGGCGCAGGGCCAGTTGCTTGGGCGTAGCGGATTCAGAAGGGGCGGGAGGCGTTGTCGTGGGGGAGGGCATGGAAGTACCGGCACAGGCCGAGCCGTCCGGTGGCCCATTATAAAAAGCAAAAGGCACCCAGAGACGGCCTCCATTCAGTGACGCGCTGCGATCTCGGGATCCTTGGGTTAACACGAATTAATCGAGGTGGGCCCATGCCTTGTTAGCCTTTTGATGAGATCGGCCCCTGTTCCGGGGTTGCTGCAAGTCCTTACGGCGGGAGCGCTGACCATGCGCATGGCTTCGTGGAATCAGTCTGTGGGCTCGGGCGAGCGCTCTCTGGCTGGGCTCGACATCACCGACACACACGCGCACTGGATGGTGCTGGGGCGCCGGGGATCAGCTTGGCAGGTGCAGCAGCACCAGCAGTGGCCGCTGCGGCCCGGCTGGGTGGAAAACGGCCAGGTGCTCGAATACCCCGATTTGGTCGACGCACTGCAGCAGTGGCTGGCCGGTAATCAGGTGCGCGAGCTGGCCATGGCCCTGCCGGCCGAGGTCTGCAACTCATTCGTGGTTCAAGCTCCGGGCCGCGTGCTGCGCTGGGGCCGCCGCCGCTGGCTGGCGGCCTGTGCCGCCGACCTGATGCGCAGACCAGCCTCGGAACTCAGTTGGAGCGCCTATGAGCTGCCGGGGTCCGCGCCTGGCTGGCGTCTGATGGCAGTCGGGCTGGATCAGGTGCAGGATTGGCTGGGCCTGGCCGAGGCGCTGGCTTGTGACTGCCTGCACCTGGATGAGGCGCATCAGGCGGCCTGGCGGGCGTTGGACCGCTGGCATGAGGGATTGCCGCCGGGCGCTTGGTTGTTCCAGGTCGGCAGTGCCTGCATCCAAGCTCTTTACGAGCAGGGTCAGCGCTGGCATTGGGCCTGGCGTGATCAAGGCCAGGCGCAGGACCTGATGGATCGGTGTCTGGCCTCGGCCGCCGGTGCGCCGGTATTCGTGCTGGGTCAGTCGCCCTTGGCCCAGGCCCTGCAGCAGGCCCTGGCGGCGGCGGGCATGAGCCCGCTTCAGCCTGAGCCTGGCGATCGTCTCCAATGGGCTTCAGATGTTTTCCTGGATCGACGCTCGCCAGCTTACTGGGCGGCGCTGGGCCTGGCAGGTCAAGGGCTGTCGCCATGATGCGCTTTGCCGTGCCAGCCTTTGATTTGCTGCCGGCGTCGATGCCAAAGCGGCGCCGCTCAGGCCTAGCGCCTTGGCGGCCCATGCTGGTGGCCTTGGGAGCAGGATGGGCTTGCGGCCTCTTCATACTGGCTGAGGGCCAGCGGCGCTTGGAGGATGAGCGTGAGTCCCTGGTGCCCCTGCAGTCCGAATTGGACGGCCTGCAGGCCCGGCAGCGCGAACTGGCGTCCAAGCTCCAGGCCCAGCAGGCCCTTGAGGCACAGCAGCAAGGGCATGCGCAGCAGCACGCGCGCTGGCAGGGTGCGAGTCATCTTCTGCAGCGCTTGGCACAGGCGCCTGGTCCTTCAGCCCGCTTGCAACTGCTCGAACTCAGGCTCGACGAGCAGGGGCTGATCCTGAGTGGCCAGATCGCCCCCGGTGAGTTTCAAGCCTGGATGGCCGGACTGCGCCTGCCTGGGGGCCCGGCGCGCTTGCTTGAATTGAGCCCGCCAGCGGCCGCTGGTGAGATGCCCGAGGGCCAGCCCGAGATGTCGCGCTTTGTGCTTCGCTTCGCGCCCTTGTCCGCCCCGAGCGGGGGCCGGCCATGAAGCTGCAATGGCCCGGCAGGCAGGGTCTGCGCCATACGCCCGTCCTGTCTAGCCATCGCCCTTCTGTGCTGGGCCTGTCCTCGGGCGCTGCTTTGCTCGCCGTGCTGGGCCTGAGCTTGCCCTTGGCGACATCCGACTGGCTGGCTGAAAGCCAGGCGCTGGAACACAGGCGGCAGGAACTTGATGCATCGCTGACACAAGCACGGGCCAAATTGCGGCAGGTGCAGGCTGCTCTGAGCACGGACCCCGCGCCCGCAGCGTCGGGTTCGGCCGTGGCGGCCGATCACTTGGAGCTGCACCGCCTGGCCCTTGCAAAGAGGCTGCGCGTTGAAGTCCTCAAGTCGGCAGACGATGTGCCGGCGGGCGCGGCCACCCGTCTTCAGCTGCGTGGCAGTTACGGCGATCTGGTGGCTTTCGTGGCCGCGATGGCCCGTTCCGAAGTGGCTTGGGGCTTGCAAAGTCTGCAATTGGCCGCAGGCGAGGACCGGGGGCATCGCCTCAGTCTGCGGCTGCAGGCCCTTCCCGTTGGGGCTTGGATGCAGGCCGGCCGCGCTGAGCCCGTGCGTCTTCTTGCGCTGCCCGGTGGGGCCGACCCATTTGCTGCAGCGCCCCCTCCGAGCCGAGCGCTACTTTCTGCAGCAGCCGTAGATCCGCTGGCCAATGTGCCTGCACAGTGGCGCTTTGAGTTTGCCCGCGAGCGCGAGCCGCTGGAAGCCTTGGCCCTGCGCGAGCTGTCTTTGACCGGTACCTTTCGCCAGGGGCAAAGTTGGGTGGCTTTACTGCGCTCGGGCACTGTGATCCATACCTTGAAAGTGGGCGACTACCTGGGGCCGGATCACGGTCGAGTACAGGCCGTCGATCAGGATGGCCTGGACTTGCGCGAACTCAAGCGCGATCCGCAAGGCCATTGGACCGAGCAAACGCGGCGCTGGCGCGTCGGTGCTGCGCCATGAAGTCCGTGGCATGGCTGCTGGCGGCAGCCTTGGCGCTGTGTACTTGGGCTGCCAGCGCCCAGCCACCTGTGCAGGGGCCAGCAGCGATTGAAAACTCACCCGCAGCGCCGCCCATCAAGACCTATCGAGGACAGCTGGTGTCCTTCAATTTCCAGACGATAGAGGTGCGTACCCTGTTGCAGCTTTTGGCCCATTTCAGTGGCTTCAACATCATCGTCTCCGACGGGGCCAGCGGCAGCACCAGCTTGCGGGTGCAGGACCTGCCCTGGGACCAGGTGCTTGACATCGTCGTGCAGAGCCGAGGTCTGACCCAGCGCCAGGAAGGCTCGGTGATCTGGGTGGGCACACGCGCCGAGCAAGCGGCTCGCCAGCGCCAGGAGCTCGACGGGCAGCAGGCCCTGCAGACGGTAGAGCAGGTGCAGACCGCAAGCTTTCGCCTGAACTACGCGCGCGCCGACGAGGTCGCCCGGCAATTGCAGATCGGCCCGCCCGCCAGCCGGGTGCTGTCGGCGCGCGGCAACGTCATGCCCGAGGTGCGGACCAATCAGCTCTTTGTGACCGATGTGGCTGCCCGCTTGGCCATGGTGCGGCGGGTTATCGAGCAGCTTGACATCCCGGTGCGGCAGGTGATGATTGAAGCGCGCATTGTCGAAGCCGGTGACAGCTTTGGCCGCTCCATCGGCGCGCGTCTTGGCGGGCGGCTGGCGGGCAGGCCTGCCAATCCTGCGCAGTCGGGCTGGTCGGGCGGACAGCTTGGCGGTGGCTACATCCTTCCCCGTCAGCCCGAGACTGGCGAGCCCTTGCTGGGGCGCGACTTTGGCATCGCAGGCGCGGACATGGTCAATCTGCCCGCACAGGCTTTAGGCGGTCAGCCCGCAGGCGCGCTGGCGCTGTCCCTGTTCAACGCATCGCTGACCCGGGTGCTCAACCTGGAGATTTCGGCGCTGGAGGCTGACGGCAAAGGTCGGGTGGTGGCCAGCCCGCGCATCGTCACCGCCGATCAGGTCAAAGCCATCATTGAGCAGGGCACCGAGTTGCCTTACCAGCAGGCCGCAGGTAGCGGGGCGACCTCGCTGACTTTTCGCAAAGCCAATCTGAAGCTGGAGGTAACCCCACAGATCGCGCCGGACGGCCGCATCATCCTCAATGTCGACATCAACAAAGACAGCGTGGGTCGAAGCACGCCCAACGGTTTTGCGATCGATACCAAGCATGTGCAGACCCAGGTGCGGGTCGATGACGGCGGCACGGTGATGATTGGCGGCATTTTCGAGACCACCGAGCGGGAGGACGAGGCCCGGGTTCCCCTGCTGGGCAGCTTGCCTGGTGTGGGCGCACTGTTTCGCAGCCGAACCCGCAGCCTGGCCAAGTCCGAATTGCTGGTCTTTCTGACGCCCCAGGTGCTGGTGGAAGAGCCCCGGGCTGCTGCGCCCTGAATAGACGCGGCCGGCGTCGGCCTGCGACCGCAGTGCGTTTATGCAAGGCGTTTATCATGGCAGGCTTCGCTTTTCATGCTGAACTCTCTCGTGCGCGAACATCCCTGCCTCATTGCTTGTGTCGGCCTGCCCGGTTCAGGCAAGTCCACTGTGGGCCGCCAACTCGCCCGGCGGCAGGGGCTGCGCTTTGTCGACTCTGACCATGTGATCGAGGAGCGTCTGGGTTGCTCCATCCGGGAGTTTTTTGAACGCGAGGGCGAGGCGGCCTTTCGGGACGTCGAGGAAGAAGTGCTGGATGAACTGACCCAGGTCAGCAGCGGCGTGCTCTCTACCGGCGGCGGCTCTGTGCTGCGGCCGGTCAATCGGCAGCGACTGCAGGAGCGCACCACCACCATTTACCTGCATTCTTCGGCCGACGAGGTGTTCAAGCGCCTCAGGCACGACCAGAACCGCCCTCTTTTACAGGTGGCCGACCCCCTGGGTCGGCTGCGTGAGCTCTACAAGGCGCGCGATCCGCTTTACCGTGAGACCGCGCATTTCGTGATCGAAACCGGCCGCCCCTCGGTGGCCGGCTTGGTCAATATGATCATCATGCAACTCGAACTGGCCGGTCTGGGTCGACCCACAGTGGCGGCCGAAAGCTTGCCGGCTTCTTCGGCTCCACCGGTTTAACTCTATGGCCCCAGTTCCCTCTGACGTGCAGCGTGTACCCATCGATCTGGGCGAGCGCAGCTATCCCATCCTGATCGCTTCCGGCCTGATCGGCGACGCCCAGACTTACGCCGATCTGCCCCGCGCTCAGACCGCACTCATCGTCAGCAACACCACGGTGGCACCGCTGTATGCCCAGGCCTTGCAAACCGCGCTCGCGTCCCATTACCCGCGGGTACTGCTGCTCGGCCTGCCTGATGGCGAGAGTCACAAGGATTGGCCAAACTTGCAGCGCATCTTTGATGTTTTGCTTGAGCACGGCTGCGACCGCAAAACGGTCTTGTTCGCCCTCGGCGGCGGCGTGGTCGGCGACATCACCGGCTTTGCCGCGGCCAGCTATATGCGCGGCGTTCCATTTGTTCAGGTACCCACCACGCTGCTGGCCCAGGTCGACTCCTCGGTGGGCGGTAAGACCGCGATCAATCACCCGCTGGGCAAGAACATGATCGGCGCTTTCTACCAGCCGGTGAGGGTGGTGTGTGACCTCGATGTGCTGGCCAGTCTGCCGGCGCGCGAGCTCAGCGCCGGGCTGGCCGAGATCATCAAGTATGGGCCAATTGCCGATATGGCCTTTCTCGACTGGATTGAAAGTCATTTGCCGCAGTTGCTGGCTCGCCAGCCGCAGGCGCTGGGCGTGGCGGTCCGTCGCAGCTGTGAGATCAAGGCTGGCGTGGTCGGGCTCGATGAGCGCGAGGCCGGCCTGCGCGCCATCCTCAACTTCGGCCACACCTTCGGCCACGCGATCGAAGCAGGCTTGGGCTATGGCCAGTGGTTGCATGGCGAGGCGGTGGGCTGTGGCATGGTGATGGCGGCGCTGCTGTCCGAGCGGCTGGGTTTGATTGATGCGGCTCTGGTGGCCAGGATCCGGCGCCTGGTGCAGGCCGCGGGCCTGCCTGTGGTGGGCCCGCAGCTTTCGCTGACTGACAACGCAGGCCGTTATCTGGAGCTGATGCGTTTGGACAAGAAATCAGAAGCCGGCCAGATCAAATTCGTGGTGATCGAAGCGCCAGGCCGCGCCGGCGTGCGCGGCGCGCCCGATGCGCTGGTGCGCGAGGTCATCGATGCCTGTTGCGCCCCGGCCTGAATCCTCGTCCTACCTATGAGCCGGGCTGTCTACGCCAGCAATCCGGCGTACACCCGCGGCCGTCGCCATCCGGAGCAGCCAGCACCGACTCGCTCCGAGTTTCAGCGCGACCGCGACCGCATCGTCCATTCCACCGCCTTCAGGCGCCTGGTCTACAAGACCCAGGTCTTCCTCAACCACGAGGGCGATCTCTTTCGCACCCGACTGACCCACTCGCTGGAGGTGGCGCAGATCGGCCGCTCGATCGCCAGGCCCTTGGGGCTGGATGAAGATCTGGTCGAGGCCATAGCCCTGGCCCATGATCTGGGTCACACACCTTTCGGTCACGCCGGCCAGGATGCGCTCAACGAATGCATGGCCGGGCATGGCGGCTTCGAGCACAACCTGCAAAGCCTGCGCGTGGTTGACGCCTTGGAGGAACGCTATCCGGCCCATGATGGCCTGAACCTGACCTTCGAGGCGCGTGAGGGCATTCTCAAGCACTGCTCTAGGCGCAATGCCCTCAGGCTGGAACAACTTGAACCCGGCGGCGTCGGACGGCGATTTATCGACGGTACCCAGCCCAGCCTGGAGGCCCAGCTGTGCAATCTGGCCGACGCGATCGCCTACAACGCCCATGACATCGACGATGGGGTGCGCTCGGGGTTGATTTCCATCGAGCAGCTGCAGGAACTGGCCTTGTTCGAGCGCCACCACCGACAGGCCTTGGCCCAGCATCCCGACCTGCCGCGGCGCGCCCGTCGCCTGCTCTATGAGGTGATACGCAGGATGCTCAGCGAGCAGGTCTACGACGTGATCGATGCCACCCGGGCGCTCATCGAGCAGCACCGGCCAGACAGCGCCGATGCGGTACGTCTGGCGCCGACGCTGGTACGTTTTAGCAGTGGCATGCATGCCCAGGCCAGCGAGCTCAAACAGTTCTTGTTTGCCAAGCTGTATCGGCATCCTCAGGTGATGCAGACCACGGTGCAGGCCCAGCAGATGGTGCGCGAGTTGTTCCAGGCCTACTTGGCCGATTCGGCCGCCATGCCCGGTGACTTTGCCGTGCGGCAAGACCGGGAGAGGGCAGTGGCCGATTACATCGCAGGCATGACCGACCGTTTTGCGGCGCGCGAGCACGAGCGCCTGACCGGCTCCAGGCTGCTGTGATGACGCGCTCTTCGGATTCATTGTTCCCAGCCTGGGTGGTGGTGCTCGCGGGCGTGGTGGCAGCTTTACAGGTGGCCAAACTGCCCCCTGCTTTGACCGCGCAGCAGGCTGATCTGGGTCTGAGTTTGGTGCAGTCTGGCTTTCTCCTGTCCATGGTTCAGCTGGCGGGCATGCTCACCGCTGTGGTTGTGGGCCTGCTGGCCGACAGCTTCGGCCTCAAGCGCGCCATGGTCAGCGGCCTGCTGCTGCTGGCCGCGGCCAGCGCGCTGGGCAGTCTGGCCAGCAACGCGCCGGCCCTGCTGATTTTGCGGGCTATTGAAGGCATGGGATTTCTATGGGCCACGCTGCCGGCCCCGGCCCTGATTCGGCGTCTGGTGCCGGCCGGGCGGCTGGCCGGCATGATCGGCGTCTGGGGCACCTACATGCCTTTGGGCACCGCCCTGGCCTTACTCGGCGGTCCTTTTGTCATTCCGCTCGGTGGCTGGCCCCTGTGGTGGGACTTGTTTGCCGCGCTGTCCCTGGTGATGGCGATCTGGCTGCACCGGGCGGTACCGGCCGATCCGCCAACCCAGCTTCATGCCCGCAGCAGCCTGACCGCGAGTCTGACTGCCACCCTCACTGCTCCCGGCCCCTGGCTGGTGGCGCTGATGTTTGGCGTCTACTCTGCCCAGTGGCTGGCTGTGGTGGGCTTCTTGCCCTCCATTTATGCCAGCGCCGGCCTGAGCGGAGCGGTTCTGGGGGTGCTGACCGCATTGGCAGCCGGGGCCAACGTGGTGGGCAACGTGGCCTCCGGCCGGCTGCTGCAGGCGGGGTACCAGCCCCACAGGCTCTTGTGGGGCGGCTTTGCTGGCATGGCTCTGGGCAGCAGCCTGGCCTTCATGGCTGCAACCGAGGGCTGGCCGGTGCTGCGTTACGCCTCGATGTTGCTGTTTTTCAGCGTGGGCGGCCTGGTACCTGCGACCTTGTTTTCGCTGGCGGTCAGGCTGGCTCCCGGGGAGCGCCAGGTCGCCGGCACGGTAGGCTGGGTCTTGCAATGGTCAGCCTTGGGGCAGTTTTTCGGCCCACCCGCGGTAGCCTGGGTGGCCGCTCAAGCGGGTGGCTGGCAGCAGACGCCCTTGGTGACCGGCAGCTGCTGCATCCTGGGCGCCGTCCTGGCCGGGCTGACCGCTCGGCATATGCGGCGGCTGGCGACCAAGGCCTGAGGCGACTGCGGTTTTATTCGGCCTCGATCTTGGCCTCGCGAATGGCCTTGGCCCACTTGGCCGTCTCCACCCTGGTGCGTTCTGCCAGGGCCTGCGGCGTGCCGGGTGAGGTTTCAAAGCCTAGCGCGGAAAAGCGCTCTTGAATGTCCTTGTCGCTGGCTGCCGCGTTGGCGGCGCGGTTCAGGCGGTTGACGATCTCAGGCGGCGTGCCTGCTGGCGCAAACAGCGCGAAGTAGGCAATCAACTCATAGTCTTTCAGGCCCAGGGCCTCATTGACCGTGGGCAGATCAGGTACCGACGGCGCCCGCTGTGTCGAGGTGACGGCCAATCCCCGCACCTTGCCAGCCTTGACCTGGGGCAGCATGACGGCGAAGTCTGCGGTGAACATATTGACCTGGCCGCCGATCAGGTCGGTCATTGCTGCCGGGCCTGATTTGTAGGGAACATGGGTCATCTGGATGCCAGCCATGCTGGCCAGCATTTCGCTGGAGACGCGCTGCGAAGCGCTGGCGCTGGCGAAGGTGACCTGAGCGGGCTTGGACTTGGCCAGGTTCACGACATCGCGCAGGTTCTTCACGGGTACATCATTGTTGACCCCCACGATCAGAGGCACCGAGCCCAGGAAGGCGATCGGTGCAAAAGCCGTGTCCTGGTCATAAGGGAGCTTCTTCATCAGGCTCTTGAGTGCGGCATTGGTGCTGTTGGTGCCCACCAAAATCGTGTAACCGTCCGGGGCCGACTTGGCCACCGCGTCAGCGCCGAGCATGCCATTGACCCCAGCGCGGTTTTCCACCACGATGGTCTGCCCCAGGTTCTCCGACATCTTTTGGGCAAAGGCTCGGCCGATCTGGTCGGTGGCACTGCCCGGCGCGAAAGGCACGATGGCCTTGATCGGCTTGTTCGGAAACGACCCGCCCGCGCTTGTTTGAGCTTGCGCCCAGGTGGTGGCCAGGCTCAGTGCAAGAGCAAGGATGCTTGAAAAACGATAGCCCATGAAAACTCCTTTTCGCAAATTACCCCAGATTGTCTGCGAGTGCTGATACCCGGCCTTCAGGATCTTCCCTGAACAGCCAGATAATCGGGGTCACAGATAATCGGGGTCAGAAGATAATCGGGGTCAGATACCAATTAATTTCAAGCCATGGCCCGCCAAGCTCGTTTGACTGTACCCGGCTATCCCCACCATGTGATCCAGCGTGGCAATGATCGCCAGACCATTTTTCGGGATGACGCGGACCGACAACGCCTGTGGGATCTGCTGCTCGAGCACACACAGCGGCTGAAAGTTGCTGTCCATAGCTATGTGTTCATGGACAACCACTTTCATCTGCTGCTGACCCCCGAGACCGATGACGGCCTGCCTCAATTGATGCAGGCGGTGGGGCGCAGCTATGTTCGGTATTTCAATATCCGCCATGGCCGCAGCGGCACCCTCTGGGAGGGGCGATACCGCTCCAGCCTCATTGAGACCGAAAGCTACCTGCTCAGCTGCATGGCTTATATCGAGCTCAATCCCGTGCGCGCCGGCATGGTCGCCGAAGCTGTGCAGCATCCTTGGTCCAGCTGTGGGCACCTGATTGGACAGCGCAGCGACAAATTGGTGAGTCCTCATGCACTTTATTGGGGCCTGGGTAACACACCCTTTGCCCGTGAGGCGGCTTATGCACAACGGGTGCAGTCTGGTGTCTCAGCCCAGCAGCAGACCGATCTGACCCGCTCGGTACTCACTGGATGGGCTTTGGGATCGGCCTCGTTTTTGCAGTCGCTCGAGCAGGCTACTGAGCGGCGTCTGCGGCCGAGCAAGGCTGGACGGCCTTTCGGAACGCGGCGTCAGGGCTGAGCCCTTGCTTGTCTGGATGCCATCAGAAAAGGGGGGCTTGGCTACCAAATTAATCTGTCCCCAATTAATTAAAAATTTCGGATTTCATTGATTAATTGGTATCTGACCCCAATTATTTTTGTTGGCATTGTTGTTGCGAAAGCTTATGCTTCGCGGCTCGGATTTTTGACCATAAGGGTTTGCCATGACTAGCGCCTACGAACTGGAACTTGCGCGACAGCAAGGTCTGTATTCACCTGATCAAGAGCATGATGCCTGTGGCGTCGGCTTTGTGGCCCATATCAAGGGCCGCAAGAGCCACGCCATCGTCGAGCAGGCGCTCAAGATTTTGGAGAACTTGGACCACCGGGGTGCGGTGGGTGCCGACAAGCTGATGGGCGACGGCGCAGGCATTCTGATCCAGATGCCGGATCTGCTTTACCGTGAAGAAATGGCCAAGCTGGGCGTGCAGCTGCCCCCGTTCGGTGAGTATGGCGTAGGCATGGTGTTTTTGCCCAAGGAGCATGCTTCTCGCATGGCCTGCGAGCAGGAGCTCGAGCGTGCCGTCAAGGCTGAGGGTCAAATGCTGCTGGGCTGGCGTGATGTGCCGGTCAACCGCGACATGCCGATGTCGCCGACGGTGCGTGAGAAAGAGCCGATCATGCGCCAGATCTTCATCGGCCGCGGTGCCGATGTGATCGTTCAAGACGCGCTGGAGCGTAAGCTCTACGTGATTCGTAAGACCGCCAGCGCCGCCATACAGGCGCTGGGCCTCAAGCACAGCAACGAGTACTACATCCCCAGCATGTCCAGCCGGACCGTGGTCTACAAAGGCCTGCTGCTGGCCGATCAGGTGGGCACTTATTACCTGGACCTGCAGGATGCACGCTGTGTCTCAGCCCTGGGTCTGGTGCATCAGCGCTTTTCCACCAACACATTCCCCGAGTGGCCGCTGGCCCACCCCTATCGCTATGTGGCGCACAACGGCGAGATCAACACTGTCAAGGGCAACTACAACTGGATGAAGGCCCGCGAGGGCGTGATGTCCTCGCCGGTTCTCGGTGCCGACCTGTCCAAGCTCTATCCCATCAGTTTTGCCGGCCAGTCCGATACCGCCACCTTTGATAATTGCCTGGAATTGCTGACCATGGCGGGCTACCCGATCAGCCAGGCGGTGATGATGATGATCCCCGAGCCCTGGGAGCAGCACAGCACCATGGACGCGCGCCGCCGTGCTTTCTATGAATACCACGCCGCCATGCTTGAGCCCTGGGACGGCCCGGCCTCGATCGTCTTCACTGACGGGCGTCAAATCGGCGCCACACTGGACCGCAACGGCCTGCGCCCCTCGCGCTACTGCATCACCGACGACGACATGGTGATCATGGGATCTGAATCGGGCGTGTTGCCCGTGCCAGAGAGCAAGATCGTGCGCAAATGGCGCTTGCAGCCGGGCAAGATGTTCCTGATCGATCTGGAGCAGGGCCGCATGATCGACGACGAGGAGCTCAAAGCCGGCCTGGCCAATACCAAGCCCTACAAGCAGTGGATCGATAACCTGCGCATCCGCCTGGACGATGTCGACCAGCCGGTGGCTGGCGAAGACGGTAGCGATTTGCCGGCCGAGCGCGCCACCATCGCTGGCACCGGCCGCATCAGCGCCGCCCTGCTCGATCAGCAGCAGGCCTTTGGCTTCACGCAGGAAGATATCAAGTTTCTGCTCAGCCCCATGGCCCTCAATGGCGAGGAGGCGATTGGCTCGATGGGCAACGACAGCCCGCTGGCCGTTCTGTCGGATCGCAACAAGCCGTTGTACAACTACTTCAAGCAGCTGTTTGCCCAGGTCACCAACCCGCCGATCGATCCGATCCGTGAGGCCATCGTCATGTCGCTGGTGTCCTTCATTGGCCCCAAGCCCAACCTGCTCGATATCAACCAGGTCAATCCGCCGATGCGCCTGGAAGTAAGCCAGCCGGTGCTTGATTTCGCCGATATGGCCAAGTTGCGCGACATTGAAAAAGCCACTCAGGGCAAGTTCAAGAGCGCCACGCTGGACATCACCTATCCGGTTCTGTGGGGCCGCGAAGGGGTCGAGGCCAAGCTCGCCTCGCTGTGCGCTGAGGCGGTCGATGCCATCCGCAGCGGCCACAACATTCTGATCATCAGCGACCGGGGCGTGAGCGCCGAAAAGGTGGCGGTGCCGGCGCTGTTGGCCTTGTCTTGCATTCATCAGCACCTGGTGCGTGCCGGTCTGCGCACCACTGCCGGTCTGGTGGTGGAGACTGCCAGCGCCCGCGAGGTGCATCATTTCGCGGTGCTCGCCGGCTATGGCGCCGAGGCGGTGCACCCCTACTTGGCCATGGAAACCCTGGCGGCCATGCACAAGGATCTCTCGGGCGACCTGTCGGCCGAGAAAGTGATCTACAACTATGTCAAAGCCATAGGCAAAGGCCTGTCCAAGATCATGTCCAAGATGGGCGTGAGCACCTATATGAGCTACTGCGGCGCGCAGTTGTTCGAGGCCATAGGCATCAATGACGAGACCATCGCCAAGTATTTCACCGGCACTGCCAGCCGCGTGGGCGGCATTGGCGTGTTTGAAATCGCTGAAGAGGCTCTGCGCATGCACGCAGCCGCCTTCGGCGACGATCCGGTGCTGGCCACCATGCTCGATGCGGGCGGCGAATACGCCTGGCGCACCCGCGGTGAAGAGCATATGTGGACGCCCGATGCGATTGCCAAGCTTCAGCACAGCACCCGCGCCGGCAACTTCAGCACCTACAAGGAGTACGCTCAGATCATCAATGACCAGAGCAAGCGCCACCTGACCCTGCGCGGTCTGTTCGAGTTCCGCTTTGACCCGGCCAAGGCCATTGCAATTGAGGAGGTCGAGCCGGCCAGCGAGATCGTCAAGCGCTTTGCCACTGGCGCGATGTCGCTGGGCTCGATCTCCACCGAGGCCCATGCCACTCTGGCGGTGGCGATGAACCGCATCGGCGGCAAGAGCAACACCGGCGAGGGCGGCGAGGATCCGGCCCGCTACCGCAACGAGCTCAAGGGCATTCCCATTAAAAAGGGCGAAAGCCTCAAGAGCGTGATCGGCGCTGACCGCGTCGAGGTTGATCTGCCCCTGCAAGAGGGTGACAGCCTGCGCTCGCGCATCAAGCAGGTGGCCTCGGGCCGCTTTGGCGTGACCACCGAATACCTGGTTTCGGCCGACCAGATCCAGATCAAGATGGCCCAAGGCGCCAAGCCCGGCGAGGGCGGCCAGCTGCCCGGCGGCAAGGTTTCCGAATACATCGGGGCGCTGCGTTACTCGGTGCCCGGTGTGGGCTTGATCTCGCCGCCGCCGCACCACGACATCTACTCCATCGAAGACCTGGCCCAGCTGATCCACGACCTTAAAAACGTCACGCCCAAGGCCAGCATCAGCGTCAAGTTGGTCTCAGAGATCGGCGTCGGCACGATTGCCGCCGGCGTGGCCAAGGCCAAGGCCGACCATGTGGTGATCGCCGGGCACGATGGCGGCACGGGCGCTTCGCCCTGGTCGTCCATCAAGCATGCCGGTTCGCCCTGGGAGATCGGTCTGGCTGAAACCCAGCAGACTCTGGTGCTCAACCGCCTGCGCGGTCGCATCCGGGTGCAGACCGACGGTCAGATGAAGACCGGCCGTGACGTGGTCATCGGCGGTTTGCTGGGCGCCGATGAGTTCGGCTTTGCCACCGCACCCCTGGTGGTTGAAGGCTGCATCATGATGCGCAAGTGCCACCTCAACACCTGCCCGGTCGGTGTGGCCACCCAGGACCCTGTGCTGCGCAAAAAATTTGCCGGCAAGCCCGAGCACGTGGTCAATTACTTTTTCTTTGTCGCCGAAGAGGCCCGTCAGATCATGGCCCAATTGGGCATACGCAAGTTTGACGACCTGATTGGCCGCTCAGACCTGCTCGACATGAACAAGGGCCTGTCGCACTGGAAGGCCAGCGGCCTGGACTTCAGCCGCCTCTTTCACCAGCCGGCCGTACCCGCCGACGTGCCGCGCCTGCACACCATGGAACAAGACCACGGTTTGAACAAGGCGCTTGATGTGCGGCTGATTGAAAAATCACGCGCGGCGCTGGAGCAGGGCGAGAAGGTTCAGTTCATGGATCTGGCCCGCAACGTCAACCGCACCGTCGGCGCCATGCTCTCGGGCGAGCTGATCCGTCGCCGCCCCCAGGGCCTGCCCGATGACCACCTGCGCATACAACTAGAGGGCACCGGCGGTCAATCCTTCGGCGCCTTCCTGGCCCAGGGCATCACCCTGTACCTGATCGGCGACGCCAATGACTACACCGGCAAAGGCCTGTCTGGCGGTCGGGTGGTGGTACGCCCCAGCCTGGACTTCCGTGGCGCAGCGGCCCAAAACATCATCGTCGGCAATACCGTCATGTACGGCGCCACCAGCGGTGAAGCGTTTTTTGCAGGCGTGGCCGGCGAGCGCTTTGCGGTGCGCCTTTCGGGCGCCACTGCAGTGGTTGAGGGCACCGGCGACCATGGCTGCGAATACATGACCGGCGGAACGGTGGCCGTGCTCGGCCTGACCGGCCGTAACTTCGCCGCAGGTATGTCGGGTGGCGTGGCCTATGTGTATGACGAAGACGGACAGTTCGCCTCCCGCTGCAACCCAGCCATGGTCAGCCT
>Ga0078894_10001716_pt1 | contig 16437 bp, 13 predicted proteins | sample LauGreSu1BDMLBSD_2_FD_67506 | JGI IMG/M metagenome (GOLD analysis project Ga0078894, IMG submission 67506) | Freshwater lake microbial communities from Lake Michigan, USA - Su13.BD.MLB.SD (version 4) (version 4) | ecosystem: Environmental > Aquatic > Freshwater > Lake | place: Lake Michigan... | reverse complement strand
CGCGAGACCGGGATGACGCCGTACGAGATCCTGCTGAGCGAGTCGCAGGAGCGGATGCTCGTCGTCGCGACCCGAGGGCGCGAAGCCGAGGTGAAGGCGATCCTCGCGAAGTGGGACCTCGTGGCCGAGGTGATCGGCGAGGTGATCGCGGAGCCGGTCTACCGCGTGACCGAGGGCGACCGCGTCGTCGCGGAGTTCCCGGGCACACGCTTGGTGACCGACTGCCCGCAGTACCACCCGGAGGCGCGCGAGAGCGAGGCGGCCATCGCGCGTCGGACGCGGGATGTCTCGGCCATTCCCGAGCGCCCCGAGGAGTCGGATCCCCGCTGGACACTGACCCGCCTCCTCGAGGCCCCGACCATCGCGAGCAAGCGCTGGATCCATCGGCAGTACGACTCGACGGTCCGCACCTCGACCGTCGCCGGCCCGGGGCACGCCGACGCCGCGGTCATCCGCATTCGGGGCACGCGCAAGGCGATCGCGGTGAAGACCGACTGCAACGGGCGGTACGTCTACCTCGACCCGCGCGTCGGTGGCCGGATCGCCGTCGCCGAGGCGGCGCGCAACGTCGCCTGCACCGGGGCGACCCCCCGCGCGATCACGAACTGCCTCAACTTCGGCAACCCCAAGAAGCCGGAGGTGTTCTTCCAGTTCCGCGAGGCCGTCTACGGGATGGGTGATGCCTGTCGGGCGCTCGAGACCCCCGTCACCGGCGGGAACGTCTCGCTGTACAACGAGAACCCGCAGGGCGCGGTCTACCCCACACCGACCATCGGGATGGTCGGCGTGCTCGAGGACGCGGCGCACGCGACCCGGATGACCTTCACCACCCCGGGTGACGCGATCCTCCTCCTCGGCGAACCGCGCGAGGAACTCGGCGGCTCGGAATATCTGTCGTGGATTCACGGCACCGTCGCCGGGTCCCCGCCGGCCTGCGATCTCGATGCCGAGAAAGCGCTCATCGGCGCGATCCTCGAGGCCATCCGCGCCGGTCACGTGCGCTCGGCACACGACTGCTCCGAGGGCGGTCTCGCCGTCGCGCTCGCGGAGTCGTGCATGGCGGATGAGTCAAACCCGCTCGGGGCCGACGTCGACCTCTCGACCTGGGCCGCGCTCTCGACCCGTGCCCTCCTGTTCGGGGAGACGCAGGGGCGCATCGTCGTCTCGACGGCCGCCGCGGAAGCGGTGGCCGCGATCGCCAGCCGATACGGCGTCCCGGTGCAGCGCATCGGGGTCGTCCGTCCGGCGACCGATGGCCTCACCCTACAGGTCGGCGCTGCCCGCTGGACCACGCCGCTCGCCACCCTCGCGGACGCCTACCACGGCGCGATCCCGCGGGCGATGTCGCGCGCCGCGGCCGAGGCGGTGGTCACGGAGGGCGCGGCCTGATGTGCGGCATCTTCGGTATCTCCGGCCACCCCAGCGCTGCGGCGCTGACGCACCTCGGCCTCTACTCCCTGCAGCATCGCGGCCAGGAGTCGGCGGGCATCGTCGCCGTCGACGGCGAGCAGGTGCGCGCCATCCGAGCGATGGGGCTCGTCTCCGACAAGTTCTCCGCTGACACGATGTCGACGCTCACCGGCGCGGTCGCGATCGGGCACACCCGGTACTCGACGGCCGGGTCCAGCACGATCGACAACGCCCAGCCGAAGCTCGTTCACTTCCGCGGTGGGCACATCGCCCTCGCGCACAATGGGAACCTGACCAACGCGGCCGAGCTCAAGGACGCCCTCGAGGCGGAGGGGTCGATCTTCAGCTCCTCGGCGGACTCGGAGGTGATCGTGCACCGCCTGGCGAAGGCCCGTGCGACCGCGCCCGAGGCCCAGCTCGCCGAGGCACTTGATGGGGTCGAAGGGGCCTACTCGCTCCTCGTGGCGATCGGCGAGACCCTCCTCGCCGCGCGTGACCCGTACGGGTGGCGTCCGCTCGTGATGGGGCGCCTCAACGGCGCGACCGTCTTCGCCTCCGAGAGCTGTGCCCTCGATATCGTCGGCGCGGTGGCCGTCCGCGAGGTCGCGCCCGGCGAGATCGTCGCGGTCGAGCCCGATGGCACCACCCGCACGCTCCAGCGGCCGCCGGCGCCGGTCCTCCACCGCTGCGTCTTTGAGCACGTCTACTTCGCCCGGCCGGATTCGCGCGTCTTCGGCGGATCCGTCGACCGCGCACGGCGTGCGTTAGGGCGCCGCCTGGCGCGGGAACATCCGGCCCCCGGTGCGGACTTCGTCTTCTCGGTGCCCGACTCGTCGAACTCTGCGGCCCTCGGGTTCGCCGAGGCCAGCGGTCTCCCGCTCGAACTGGCGCTGATCCGCAACCACTATGTTGGACGCACGTTCATCCAGCCCACGCAGCAGGGGCGCGATGAGAAGGTGAAGGTGAAGTACAACGCCGTACGCGAGATCCTCGAGGGGAAGTCCGTCGTGATGGTGGATGATTCCATTGTCCGTGGGACGACCACGCGGGGGCTCGTGTCCCTCATCCGCGCCGCGGGCGCGCGTGAGGTGCATATGCGGGTGTCCTCCCCCCCGATCACGGGACCCTGCTACTACGGCATCGACACCCCGGACCGCGCACAGCTCATCGCGGCCCAGCATGACGTGTCGGAGATCGCTCGGCTGATCGGGGTCGACACCCTCGGCTACATCTCGCTCGACGGGATGCTGCAGGCGGTGCCGGATGGGCCGGACGGTTTCTGCCACGCCTGCTTCTCGGGGAGCTACCCCACCCGGCCGCCTGCTGCCCCGGTCCAGATCCGGCGCAGCTGACGGCCTAAGCGCCCCGCGGGGGCGCGGAGACCTGCCGTGCAGCAATCCGTCTATTTCTTCGCCAACGGCCGCGCCGAGGCCACCAAGGACGACAAGGACCTTCTCGGCGGGAAGGGCGCGAATCTCGCGGAGATGACGAATCTCGGGGTGCCGGTGCCCCCCGGGTTCACCATCGCCTGCTCCCTCTGCGACCGTTACCTCGCGGACGGCCGAATCCCTTCTGACCTGCCATCCGAAGTCGGCCTGGCGCTCGCACGGCTCGAGGAGGCGTCGGGCAAGCGCTTCGGCGACCCGGAGAACCCGCTGCTCGTCTCCGTTCGGTCCGGGGCGCGCGTCTCGATGCCCGGAATGATGGAAACCATCCTCAATCTGGGGCTCAACGATGACACGGTCCGCGGGCTCGCCGCGCTGAGCGGGAACCCTCGATTTGCGTATGACTCGTACCGCCGCCTGCTCCAGATGTACGGCGACGTCGTCCTCGGCGTCCCGCTCCACGACTTCGAGCACCTGCTGGCGGCGAAGCGCCTCACCACCGGCGCGCGGACCGATGCGGAACTCCCCGCGGAGGCGCTCCAAGCGCTCGTCACGGAGTACCACCAGCTCATCCGCTCGGTCACCGGCTCGGCCTTCCCCCACGACCCGCGCGAGCAGCTCTGGGGCGCCATCGAGGCGGTCTGGAAGTCGTGGACCCTCAAGAAGGCGGTGGACTACCGGCGGGTGAACGGCATCGCTGAGACCCCGGGGACGGCCGTCAACATCGTGGCGATGGTCTTCGGAAACCTCGGCGACGACTCTGGCACCGGCGTGGCCTTCACCCGCGATCCGTCCACGGGGGAGCGCGTGTTCTACGGCGAGTTCCTGGTGAACGCGCAGGGGGAGGACGTCGTGGCGGGCATCCGCACCCCGCAGCCAATCGCCGTGATGGCCGACCGCCTGCCGGAGGCGTACGCAGAGCTCCTCCGCACGCAATCGCTCCTCGAACGGCATTTCCGCGATATGCAGGACCTCGAGTTCACCGTGGAGCGCGGACGACTCTATCTGCTGCAGACCCGGACCGGGAAGCGGACCGCGGCGGCGGCGGTGCGCATCGCTCGGGATCTGGTGAACGAGGGACTCATCTCCCGCCCGGAGGCGCTGCAACGAGTCCCCGCCCAGCAGCTCGACCAGCTGCTGCATCCCGTCATCGACGCGGCCGCACGCGGGACGCCGCTCTGCGTCGGCCTCCCGGCGAGCCCCGGGGCGGCCTCGGGCATCGCGGTCTTCGACGCTGACGTCGCCGAGTCCCGGGCCGCGCGCGGGGATGCGGTGATCCTGATCCGCGACGAGACAACGCCAGAGGACTTCCATGGCATCGTCGCCGCCCGGGCCGTCCTCACCGCCCGGGGCGGGATGACGTCCCACGCCGCCGTCGTCGCGCGCGGGATGGGCAAGTGCGCCGTCGTCGGATGCGGCGTGCTCCGTGTCGATGCCGCGCATCATCGGGTGACGGTCGGCGAGACGGAGGTGCGCGAGGGGGATTGGCTCACACTCGACGGCGGCACGGGCGAGGTTTTCCTCGGGGACCTCCCCACGATGCCGAGCGAGGTGATGCAGGTGAGCGCCGGCACGCGGACCGCCGATGAGGCGCCGGTATATCGCGGCTTCGCGGAACTGCTGGGCTGGGCCGATGCACGGCGGCGGCTCAAGGTGCGTGCGAACGCCGACACGCCGCACGATGCGAAGGTGGCGCGCGGGTTCGGGGCCGAGGGGATCGGCCTCTGCCGGACCGAGCACATGTTCTTCGACGGCGAGCGGATCCACGCGATGCGGGAGATGATCGTCGCGCACGACGAAGGGGGGCGCCGCCGAGCGCTCGCCAAGCTTCTCCCGATGCAGCGCGAGGACTTCGAAGGAATCTTCACCGCGATGGACGGCTTCCCCGTCACCATCCGCCTCCTCGACCCGCCGCTGCACGAATTCCTTCCGCACGGCGGCGAGGAGGCGAAGCTGCTCGCGCGCCGCGTCGGCGTAACCCGCAGCGAACTGATGCGCGTGGTCGATGCGCTGCGCGAGACCAACCCGATGCTGGGTCACCGCGGGTGCCGACTCGGGATCACCTATCCCGAGATCACCGAGATGCAGGCCCGCGCGATTTTCGAGGCGGCCACCGCGGTGACACGCCGCGGCGGGATCGTCCTCCCCGAGGTGATGATCCCGCTGGTCGGGACGGTGGAGGAGTTCCGGCACCAGCGGACGATCGTCGACCGCATCGCCGCCGCGGTGGCACGTGAGACCGGGACGGCGATCAAGTATCTCGTCGGGACGATGATTGAACTCCCGCGCGCGGCGCTGACCGCTCGGGCGATCGCGGCGGAGGCGGAGTTCTTCTCCTTCGGCACGAACGACCTCACCCAGACCACCCTCGGGCTCTCCCGGGACGATGCCGGGCGCTTCTTGCCGCTGTACGTGGAGCGCGGGATCTTCCGGGACGATCCCTTCCAGGTGCTCGACGTGGACGGGGTCGGTCGGCTCATCACCCTCGCGACGACGGAAGGCCGCGCGGCACGCAGCGGGCTGAAGGTGGGAATCTGCGGCGAGCACGGTGGCGAGCCGCGCTCCGTCGGCTTCTGCCACGCCACGGGGCTCGATTACGTGAGCTGCTCCCCGTTCCGGGTACCAATCGCCCGACTCGCGGCGGCGCAGGCTGTCGGCGCGTAACGTTCAGGGGTGACCACTCCGACGCCCCCCTTCGATGCCCTCGGTGGCGAGGCCGGCATCCGCGCGCTCGTCGATCACTTCTACGACCTCATGGAAACCGCGCCGGAGGCGGAGACGATCCGTCGTCTGCACGCGGCCTCGCTCAAGCGGAGCCGGGAGAAGCTGTTCGAGTATCTGACCGGATGGAGTGGCGGGCCGCCCCTCTACGAGTCCAAGTACGGGCATCCGCGGCTCCGGGCGCGCCACCTCCCCTTCCCGATCGCCTCGCGGGAACGCGACGAGTGGCTCTGGTGCATGGATCGGGCGCTCGACGCGCATCCGACGCCGGAACCGGTGAGGGCGTTCCTGCGCGAACGCTTCGCCGCCCTCGCCGACCACATGCGCAACCGACCGGATGAGGTCGTCTTCCCCGGAGAGGCGTGACCGGTATCCCCTCGATTAGCTTCGACCGATGACCGTCGTCGCCAGCCTGCTGGAGCTCCTCGAGCTCGAGCCCCTCGAACACAACATCTACCGCGGGCAGAATCGCGACCTCGGGACCGGCCGCGTCTTCGGTGGGCAGGTCTTCGCGCAGGCGCTCGTCGCCGCGCGACGCACCGTGGACGAAGGCCGCGAGGCCCACTCGGTGCACGGGTACTTCCTCCGCGAGGGGGATCTCACCACCCCGATCGTCTACTTCGTCGACCGACCACGCGACGGGCGCAGCTTCACCAGCCGACGCGTCACGGCGATCCAGCACGGCGAGGCGATCTTCCATCTCTCCGCCTCGTTCCACGTCGTCGAGCCGGGGATCGATCACCAGTGGCCGATGCCCGAGGTCCCCGACCCGGAGACGCTCACCCCGGAGCTCGACCTCATCAGGGCGAACGCACACCTCATCCCGGAGCCGATCCGCGCGATCTGGACGCAGGACCGCCCGATCGATCTCCGACTGATCTCCCCGCGGAATCCCTTTGTCCCCGGGGAAGCCGTCGGGCCGGTCGAGGCACGTCGCGCCGTCTGGTTCCGGGTCGTCGATCGGATCCCCGACCCGACGATCGTCCATCAGGCCGTGCTCGCCTATGCCTCGGATTACGGGTTCCTGCCGACGGCGTTGCTCCCGCACGGGCTCACGATGCGCGATCGCCGCGTCCAGATCGCCTCGCTCGACCACACGCTCTGGATGCACCGTCCCTTCCGCGCCGACGAGTGGCTCCTCTATGTGAGCGACAGCCCGTCCGCCCACGGGGCCCGCGGGTTCGTCCGCGGCCAGGTGTTCGCCCGCGACGGCCAGCTGATCGCCTCGGTCGCCCAAGAGGGGCTCATCCGAGTGCGCGACCGCGCGAACTAGCCGTGCGGCGCGGTGCGGGGTTGGCCGCGTTGGCCTTCGTCCTGACCTGGGTCCCGCTCACCCTCTGGCGCGGCCTCGCGTTCGGCTCAGCCTTTCGGATCGGTGACGCGGGGGCCGGTGCGTGGAGCCCGCTCGCCGAGGGGGTCCTGCAGGTCGGGATGGTGATGCTCGTCCCGGCGCTGCTCGTGGCGCTGCTGACGTTTGTGCTCTGGGCCTGGCGCGAGGAGCGGCGGGGCTGAAACGCACGAACCGGGCCGCCCCGTGGGGCGGCCCGGTTCGCATCACCGCGACGGGCGGTGAGTGGAGGCGGGGAGATTCGAACTCCCGTCTTGCATAAGATCTTCCACAGCGTCTACGCGCGTATCCCGCCGATTGATGTCTCCGAGCGCTGGCCGGCAGGCCGCCCACACACGGATGAGTCCACTGAAGTCTCACCCGCGGGCGGTGGACGCACCCTTGGGCCAGCCCGGATTTGCGATACCTGAGCACCGCCCCGGGCGGGCTGCCTCTCAGGCACTGCCGGAGTAAGGCTAGGCCTTACGCGGCGAGAGCGAAGTTGTTGTTCGCAGTTGGAAATGTCCCGAGTGTTTTACCAGGAACCCGAGGACCTGGGCGCGCAGCCACGGAGCCACCTACACAATCGAAACCAGTCGCCCCCGTTGCTACACGGGGATGATACCCCGGGGGACGGGAATGTTCAACGCGGACGCGAATGGTGGACGCGAATGGCGGACGAAGATGGCAGACGAGAATGGCGGACGGTGATGGCCTCGCCCACTGACTGACCCGACGTCGACGCCCAGCTCAGCGACCGCGGTCAGCGTCGAGGATCCGGCTCGCCGCGACGGCGGCTCCGAAGCCGTTATCGATGTTGCAGACCAGCACGCCGGCGGCGCACGAGTTCAGCATCGTGAGGAGCGGGGCCAGCCCGCCGAACGCGGCGCCGTACCCGATACTCGTCGGCACGGCGATCACGGGACAACGCACCAGCCCCCCGACCACGCTGGGCAGCGCGCCATCCATTCCCGCAATCACAATCACCACCGCCGCATCGGCAAGCGTCTCCCGGCGGGCGAGGACCCGATGGATGCCAGCCACCCCCACATCGGTGACCCGCGCCACACGATGTCCGATCGCGTCGAGCGTCACGGCACACTCCTCGGCGACCGGGAGGTCGCTCGTGCCGGCGGTGACCACCGCGACCGTGCGCGTGGACGGGCGATGCGGACGCGTGTCGCCGGCGACGCCCTCCTCCGCCACCGCGGGCGCGGAACGCAGCAGCACCGTGCGCCCGAGGGTGTTCACCTCCACGGCCGGAAACCGCGCGCGCAGGGCCGCCTGTCCCTCGACGGCTGCGCGCGTGACAAGGAAACCATCGCCGTGCGCCTCGAGACGCTCGCAGATCGCGACGATCTGCTCCGGCGTCTTGCCCTCCCCGAAGACGACCTCTGGGTATCCCTGCCGAAGTGCCCGGTGCGTGTCCACGGTCGCGACGCCGATTTCCTCAACCGGCGCGGCATCGAGCTGCCGGAGCGCCGCATCGACGGAGAGCTGCCCGGCGGCTACCTGCTCGAGGAGCATGGTCGCGCGGTCGCGCCTCACGCGGCCTCCGCCTCGTGTGCCGTGCCGCTCGCGACATACGCGCGAAAAATCCCCTCGACCTCCGCGAAGTCATTCACCGCGTGCAACTGCTTGCGCAGCTCCGCCGAGTGGGGCAGCCCCTTCACATACCAACCCAAATGCTTACGGAACTCGATGGCCGCGCCGATCGGGTCGGGCTCGTACGCCTGGACCATCCGGGCGTGCGCGAGCGCGACCTCGAACCGCTCCTCGACCGTCGGCGCGGCAGGCATCGGCTGCCCATCGAGTAGCGCCCGGGCCTGCCGGAAGATCCACGGCTGACCGAACGAGCCGCGGGCGATCATCACGCCATCACACCCCGTCTCGCGTCGCATCCGCGCCGCATCCTCGGGGGTCTTGATATCCCCGTTCCCGATGACGGGGATCTCGAGCGCCGCCTTCATCGCCGCGATCTCCTCCCAGCGGGCGAACCCGGAGTACATCTGCGTGCGCGTGCGCGGATGCAGGGCGATCGCCTTCACGCCCGCGTCCTGACACCGCAGGCCGATGGTGACAGGGTCTCGCATCTCCTCGCTCCAGCCACTTCGCACCTTGCACGTCACAGGCAGGTGCGTCCCCTGCACGACGGCGCGGATGATCTCCTGCACGAGACCGAGGTCCTTGAGACACCCCGATCCGCCGTTGCGGCGCACCACCTTCTTGACCGGACACCCGAAGTTGATGTCGATGTAATCCGGCTGGAACACATCGGTCACGAAGGCCGCTGCCTCACGCATCGCCACCGGGTCGGCCCCGAAGATCTGCACGCCAATCGTCCGCTCGTCCGCGCCGAAGCGGAGCTTGGACATCGTCGCCTCGTTCTCCCGACGGATCCCCTCCGCGGAGAGAAACTCCGTCACCACGACGTCAGCCCCCCAGGCCCGACACAGACGCCGGAACGGCGACTCGGACACCCCCGCCATCGGGGCGAGGATGAGGGGAACATCGTGGGCGACGGGGTACGGAAAGGGCATCGAAGAACTATAAGGACCTGTCGCAACTCGTTGCAACATCACGCGTTGACACCTATCCGGGCACCGGATAGGTTCGCAGGATGGAACTCCGAGAATTCTTTTCCGAAGACGCCGTCGCGCTCGACCTCCGGGGCGAGAGCAAGGACGACATCCTCCGGGAGCTCATCGGGCTCCTCCGCCTCGACGAGAAGGACGAGGCCACGCTCTACAAGATGCTGAAGCGGCGGGAGAACCTGGGGTCCACCGGAATCGGGCGAGGGATTGCCATCCCCCATTGCCGCTCCCTCGTGGTCAACAAGCTGCGTGTGGCCTTTGGCCGAAAGGCGACTGGTCTCGATTTCAAGGCGATCGACGGCCAGCCCGTCCGCTGTTTTTTCCTGATCGTCGCGCCGCCCCTCGAGGTCTCCAACCAGTATCTCCCCGTCCTCGGGAAGATCGCCCAGTTCTCGAAGGAGCTGGACGTGCCCGACCGCCTGCTGACGATTACCTCGCCTGCGGAGTTCATGGCGCTGCTGCAGGAGAAGGGCGTCTAACGCAGCCACCGTCGGCGCCACGGGGCATTCGCCAGCGCTGACGGTCCTGAACGCTCCGCGACGTCGACGAGACTCGACCGCCCTCGACGAGTCAGGCGCGCCTCGTCACCGTATCACAGGATGGTCGAGCGTCACGCGCGCCACCGGACGCCGGAGCTTGGTCCGCACCCGCGCCAGCTGCAGCACCGCCGCGGTCGACAACCCGGCGGAGAGCCCCCACCACAGCCCCGCCGCCCCGAGCCCGATCGGAAACGCCAGCGCCCACGAGAGCGGGACGCCGATCCCCCAGAAGCTCAGCACGTGCAGCACCATCGCGGCCGTGGTGTCGCCCGCCCCACGCAGGATCCCCGAGGCGACGGCCTGCATCCCGTCGAAGACCTGAAAGAGCCCGGCGATCGGCAGCAACCCCGCGGCGATGAGCACGACGGTCGCATCGGCGGTGTAGAGCCGCGCAAACGGCCCCGGAGCGAGAAGCAGCACCACCCCCATCACCGCCATGAACCCAACCCCGAGCGCGAGCGCGGCGACGGCGTCACGCTGCGACGCGGCGGTGTCGCCGGCCCCGATCGCGTGGCCGACCATCACCGAGGCCGCACTCGCCACGCCAAGCGGCACCATGAAGGTGGTCGACGCGAGGTTCAGCGCGATCTCGTGCCCCGCGAGCGTCGCGGTCCCCATCCACCCCGCCATGATCGTCACGAGCCCGAACGCGTTCACCTCGGCGAAGAACTGCAAGCCGATCGGGATGCCGATCGCCAGCATCCGCCCGAGCGGCGCGAATGCGAAGCTCTCCCGACGCCACTGCGTGAGGATCGGCCCGAGTGCCGGCCAGGCGGTCCAGAGGAGGCACGCGAGCATCGCCCACCGGGCGATCGACGTGGCCTGCGCCGAGCCGATCGAGCCTCCCGCCACGACCCCGAGGTGTCCGAAGATGAACACCCAGTTGAGCGCTACGTTCAGCACGTTCCCGACCAGCACGGCGAGCAGCACCGGCCGCATCAGATGCTTGGCCTGCAACACCTGCCGTAGCGCGACGAAGAGATAGAACGGGAGCAATCCCGGGAGGCTCCACCACACGAACCGGGCCGCCGCAGGGGTGACCTCGGCTGGCTGGCGCATCAGCGTGAACAGGCGCTCCGACGGGAGCGCGGTCAGCGCGACGAGCACCGTCACCAGAAGGGCGAGGAGCAACCCGCGCTGCACGCCACGCGCCACCCCTTCCTCATCGCCGGCGCCGACGGCCTGCGCGACGACCGGGTCGATCGCGAGGAGCACCCCGATCCCGGCAATCCCCGTGAGGTGGAAATACAGGTTCCCGAGCCCGCCGGCCGCGAGCTCGGCCGCGGAGACCCGGCCGAGCATCACAACGTCGACGACCCCCATCAGCTGCTGCCCGAGGCTGACGAGCACGATCGGCCCGGCGATCGCCAGCATCTCCCGCAACTCAGCGCGCGTCGGCCGGAGCCGCACGAGCCGACTCAGCACCGGGTCACTCCCACTCGATGGTCGCGGGCGGCTTGGAGCTCACGTCGTACACGACGCGATTGATCCCAGGGACCTCGTTGATGATCCGGTTCGAGACACGCGCCAGCACCTCGGTCGGGAAGGCGAACCAATCCGCCGTCATCCCGTCGGTGCTCGTCACCGCGCGCAGGGCGATCACATGCTCGTACGTCCGACCATCGCCCATCACCCCGACCGAGCGGACGGGGAGGAAGACGGCGAAGGCCTGCCAGATCTCGTTGTACAACCCCGCCGCGCGGATCTCCTCCAGGTAGATCGCATCCGCCCGACGGAGCGTCTCCACGTTGACCGGGTCGACGGCGCCGAGCACGCGGATCGCGAGCCCGGGGCCGGGGAACGGATGCCGTCCCACCATCTCCTCGGGGAGGCCGAGCTCGCGCCCGACATTCCGGACCTCGTCCTTGAACAGCTCCCGCAGCGGCTCGATGAGCTGGAACTTCATGTCGGGCTTGAGTCCGCCGACGTTGTGGTGCGTCTTGATCGTCGCGCTGGGCCCGCCCTTGGCGCTCACCGACTCGATGACGTCGGGATAGAGCGTCCCCTGCACGAGAAACTTCGCGTCCTTCCCCGCCTCGGCGGAGGCGTCCTCGAAGACGTCGATGAACGTGTGACCGATCGCCTTGCGCTTCTTCTCGGGATCATCGAGGCCCTGCAGCGCGCCGAGGAACCGCTCCTCCGCCCGGACCGTGATCAACCGGATGCCGAGGTGCTGCCCCATCGTCCGCTCGACCTGCTCGCGCTCATGGAGCCGCAGGAGCCCCGTGTCCACGAAGATGCAGGTCAGCTGGTCGCCGATCGCGCGATGGACCAGCGCCGCCGCCACCGAGGAATCCACGCCGCCCGAGAGCCCGCAGATCACCTGCGCATCGCCGACGAGCGCCTTGATCCGGGCGACCTCCTGCTCGATGAAATGCCCCGGCGTCCAATCCGGCGTGCACCCCGCGATGCCGAAGAGGAAATTCTGGATGATCTCGGCGCCACGGACGGTGTGCGCCACCTCCGCGTGGAACTGGACGGCGTGAATCGGCTTCGTCGCGTGCCGGAAGGCGACGACGGGATTCCCCTCACTCGACGCGGTCAGGACGTATCCGGGCGGCACGGTCTCGACATGATCGCCGTGGCTCATCCAGACGACTGAGCGCTCCCCCTCGTCGAAGCCGGCGAACAGCCCACCCGACTCCTTCACGACGATCTCGGCGCGACCGTACTCGCGACGCCCACCGCCCTTCACCGCACCGCCCACCGTCTGGGCGATCCACTGCATCCCGTAGCAGACGCCGAGCACCGGCGCGACGTCGAGAATGGCGGGGTCAAAGGTCGGCGCCCCCTCGTCGGTCACCGAACTCGGCCCCCCCGAGAGGATGATCGCGGTCGGCTGCCAGTCGCGGATCCACTCCAGGGACCGGGACGGGGGATGGATCTCCGAAAAGACGCGCGCCTCGCGGACGCGGCGCGCGATGAGCTGCGTGAACTGCGAACCGCAGTCGAGGATCAGTACACGGGACGTCACCGGGTCCACTCCGTGGGATCGAGCGTGATCACCTCGACCGCCTTGGTGTCGAGGTCGATGATGGCGGCGGTCGGCGTACCGTGCAGCCAGCCGCACGCCTCGCCGGGATTCACGAGCAGGGTCTCGCCGCGCTGTTCGACGGCCACGACGTGCGTGTGGCCGTACACGACGACGTCATGGGCGTTGATGGAGCCCTCCTGCACGTCGGCGAGGTCGTGGACCAGCAGGACCTTCACCTCCCCGAACGTCACCGAGTGTGGCGACTCGAAGAGCTCCTGCCCCATCCCCTGCTCCGCGAAGGACCGGAGCCCGGCGCGGTCCCCGTCATTTCCGCCGAAGACCCCCGCCATCGCGACGTTCTGGTCGCGGAACGGGCGCAGCGCGAACGGGGCGCAGAAGTCCCCCGCGTGCAGCACCATCGTCACCCCACGCGCCACCATCTCGCGCAGCAATGCATCGACCGCGGGGACGCGGTCGTGCGAGTCCGACATCACCCCGATGCGCATCAGTCCCGCCTCCAGTCCGGCGCCGCCACGTCGTGGCGCGCCAGATCGTCATAGGTCTCCCGCGTGGTCACCACCGCCCACCGCGCGCCGTCGACCATCACCTCCGGCGCCTTCGGCCGGGCGTTGTACTGCGACGCCATCACCGAGCCATACGCCCCCGCCGCGTGGACGGCGAGCAGCGCGCCCGCCTCGACGATCGGCATCGCGCGCTGCAACGCGAGGAAATCCCCGGTCTCGCAGACCGGCCCCACCACGTCGACGAGCTCCTCCCCGTGGGCGGGCAACACCGGCTCGATCTCATGATAGGCGTCATAGCGGGAGGGCCGGACCAGTTCGGTCATCCCGGCATCGCAGACGAGCGTCGTGCGCCCGCCGTTCCCCTTCCGGTACAGTACGCGTGTCACGAGCATCCCGGCGTCGGCGATCACGAAACGCCCCGGTTCGATGAGCAGCGACACGTCGAGCGCGGCCGCGGCCCCGCCGACAATCGCCGCGTACGCGGCGAGATCCGGCGCGGCCTCATCGCGATACCGCACGGGGAGCCCGCCCCCGACATCCAGGTACCGCAGCTCGGCCCCGATTCCGCGAAGCGCGCGTCCCAACTCGACGAGCCGCTCCGCGCCGTGCCGATACGCCTCCAGGGAGAGGAGCTGCGACCCCACGTGCATATCAAGACCGACGAGCCGCAGGTGCGGCGACGCGAGCGCCTGTTGCCCGGCGGCGAACGCCTCGCCGATCGGGATGCCGAACTTGTGGCCCTTCTCGCCGGTCGCGATGAATCGGTGCGCGTTCTCGACGTCGACCTCGGGATTCACCCGCAAGCCGACCGGCGCGACGACGCCGAGCGTCGCGGCGATCTCCGCGACGAGCGCGAGCTCCGCGGGGGACTCGACGTTGATGACCTTGATGCCCCCGACGAGCGCCTCGCGGAGCTCGTGCACCTGCTTCCCTACGCCGCCGAAGAGGATGTCGTCGGGGGCGAAGCCGGCGCGCCGGGCCCGGTCGAGCTCACCGCCGGAGACCACATCGACGCCTGCGCCGGTCGAGCGCACCACCTCGAGGACCCCACGGCAGGCGTTCGCCTTCATCGCAAAGTGGATGCGATGCGGGATGCCCTGGAGCGCCGCGGTGAGGGCGCCGAGCTGCGCGCGAATCCGCGCGGCCGAATACACGTAGAACGGCGTTCCCACCGCGTCGGCCAGCCGCGGAAGCGCGACGGCGTCGGCGTGAATGACGCCGTCGACGCGGGCAAAACTCATCAGTACGCCTTGGCCCAGATGACTTCGTGCCGAGCCGGCTCACCCGTCACGAGACAGGTGGTCGGCGCCTGCGCTGAGCGGAACTCGGGATCGGGGATGCACCGGATGGTCGCCTTGGTCTCCTCCTTCACCTTGGCCTCGACCGCCGGGTCGCCGTTCCAGCCGGCGTACACGAACCCGCCCGGCCCCTCCATGATCTCCTTGAACTGCGCGTACGACGTGACGTTCCGGTGCGAGTTCGCCTCGCGCCGTGCCGTCGCGGCCGCGAGCAGGTCGGCCTGCATCGTCTCGAGCAGCCGGGCCACCGCCTCCGGGAGCCCCGCCATCGGGAGCGCGGCCTTAGCTCGCGTGTCGCGCCGGGCGGAGAAGACCGAGCCCTTCTCGAGGTCCTTCGGCCCGATCTCGAGCCGCAGCGGAATGCCCCGCATCTCGTGCTCGTAATACTTGGCGCCCGGCTTGATCCCCTCGCGCGCGTCGACGATAACGCGGAGGCGATCGGTCGCGCCGCGGCCGGTCCACTGCGTGAGCTCGTCCCGCACCTTGTACGCCGCCTCCACCACGCGCGCCTTCTCTTGGTCCGACTTGTAGATGGGGATAATCACCACCTCCACCGGCGCGAGGCGCGGCGGGCAGACGAGCCCGTTGTCGTCGGAGTGCGTCATGATCAGCCCGCCGACCATCCGCGTCGAGACGCCCCACGAGGTGTTCCAGGCGAAGGCCATCTCGCCGCTTTCGTCCTGGAACTTCAGGTCGAACGCCTTGGCGAAGTTCTGCCCGAGATTGTGCGAGGTCCCCGCCTGCAGCGCCTTGTTGTCCTGCATCATCGCCTCGCACGAATACGTGCGCAGGGCGCCGGCGAACTTCTCGCTCTCGGTCTTCTGCCCGGTCACCACCGGCATCGCGATCCACCCCTCCATGAACTCGCGGTACACGCCGAGCATGCGCCGCGTCTCCGCCTCGGCCTCGTCGTGCGTGGCGTGGGCCGTGTGCCCCTCCTGCCAGAGGAACTCGAGCGTCCGCAGGAAGAGCCGCGTCCGCATCTCCCAGCGCACCACGTTCGCCCACTGGTTCATCAGGATGGGGAGGTCGCGATACGACTGCACCCACTTGGCGAACATGTGGTAGATGATCGTCTCGGACGTGGGCCGCACCACGAGCGGCTCCTCCAGCGCCTTCCCGCCCCCGTGGGTCACGACCGCCGTCTCCGGCGCGAAGCCTTCGACGTGCTGCGCCTCCTTCTGCAGGAAGCTCTGCGGGATGAAGAGCGGGAAGTACGCGTTCTGGTGGCCGGTGGCCTTGAACATGTCGTCCAGCGCGCGCTGCATCCGCTCCCAGATGCCATAGCCGTTGGGCCGGATGACCATCGAGCCCTTCACGGGCGAATAATCGGCGAGCTCGGCGCGAAGCACGAGCTCGTTGTACCAGGCGCTGAAATCGTCGGCGCGCGTCGTCAGCTTCTTGTCGTCAGCCATTCGTCTCTCGGGCGGTCGCGCGCTGCTCGGCCAGCCAGTCGCGCAACGCCTGCAGGGTCGTCGCATCCCCGGCGAGGGTCGCCGCGGGGTCCATCACATGTGTCGGAGCATCCTTCATCCGGCCCAGGATCGAGGTCACCTCGATCCGACCATCCTCGCGCACGCCGATCACCGCGGCGGCACCCGCCTTCTTCGCGCCGTCCACCTGATTGCGCGTGGCCTGCGAGAGGAACCGCTCGGCGTTGAGGCC
>Ga0078894_10001715_pt1 | contig 16449 bp, 15 predicted proteins | sample LauGreSu1BDMLBSD_2_FD_67506 | JGI IMG/M metagenome (GOLD analysis project Ga0078894, IMG submission 67506) | Freshwater lake microbial communities from Lake Michigan, USA - Su13.BD.MLB.SD (version 4) (version 4) | ecosystem: Environmental > Aquatic > Freshwater > Lake | place: Lake Michigan... | reverse complement strand
GCCCTGTTCTGCTCCATCTGGCATCTCTGGCGAGTCATCGCTGTCCCCATCGCCCATCTTTGAAATTCCCTTCTGTGCAGCAGCATCAAGATCGAACAACTTCATCTTGCTGCGGTCAACACCTATGACGAATCTGCGGTAGGCTGACGGGTCGCCATAGCGATTCTTCAACTGCTTGACCATGAGTTGCCCTAGTTCTTCAAGTTCTTCGGTGGAGATGAGGGCAACCATGAAGTCAGCGGTCGCAGGAAGACCGAAAGACTCGCTGGTGTTCGTGAGTTCGACATCGCTGTTGGCAAATCCTTCGCGGTTCGTCTGTGTTGCCGTGAAGATGGGGACATCATACTTGACTGCCATGCCACGCAGTTCCTCTGCAATCGCCTTCACATAGGTGTAGGAGTTGACATTGGAGTTCGCCTTGAATCGGCTTGATGCACAGATGTTCAGGTAGTCAATGAACACGACATCGGGCTTGAAGTTCTTCTTGAGGCGCAGTTCGTCAAGGAGTGCTTCAAAGTGCATCGCATTCGCTGTCGCGGTCGGATACTCCTTGATGATTAACTTGGAGGAGGTCGAAGACATGATGCGCTGCATCTTGCGCGTGTAGATGTCCTTCGGCAACTTCCTCAAGTCATCCATCGTGATGTCCATGAGGTTGGCATCAATGCGCTCTGCGATTCGTTCCTCTGCCATCTCGCAAGTGATGTAGAGGACATTGTTTCCCGTGATCAGGCAGTTTGCTGCATGATGACACATGAACAGGCTCTTGCCCACGCCCGTACCCGCGAGGATGACATTCAGCGTCTTGCTAGGAACGCCACCCTGCGTGATCTTGTTCATGTAGTCTAAGTCAAACGGCATCTTCCGTTCGATCTTGTGGTAGAAGTCGAACCGCTCGTTGTAGTCATCGATGAAGTCGTGACCGACATGGGCATCGAAGGAAACCGCAAGGGCGTTGGAAAGAATCTCGGGGATTGCGTTCTGCGTCTTGTTGCCCTTGCCATCGATGATCTGGATCGACTCCATGATGGCGTTGTAGACAGCCTTGTCTCGGCAGAACTTCTCGGTAGCGTCAATCAGCCACTTGGTGTCAGGCTTGTCGAAGTCCGCGAGTTGACCAAGCAGTTCCTTGCCCTGCTTGAACTCCTCTTCCGACACCCCATCCCGATTGGAGAGATCAATCGTGATCGTTTCGACCGTGGGGGACTTGTTGTACTTGGTCACGAATCCCGCGATGGTTTCGTAGACTACGCGCTCCGTGCGATCCATGAAGTACTCGGGCTTCAGGAATGGCAAAGTCCTCCGCGCATATTCTTCATCATGAATAAGCGAACGGAGGACTAGTGCTTCAATACGGTCGTTTGGCATTCAGGAGATTATAGCAGCAAATTCCTTACAGTCAAGCATCTATGAGTATTATTTTCTATCTGCAAAGAATGCATCTACAGACTTTTCAACATAATTCAGTTGTTCTTCGGTAATGACTGGACTTGTACCAAGAAAGAATGTATCCGTTGTTACCTTGGTTGCGACAGGGAATTGCTTCTTGGCATCTATCTCGGGAGCAACATTTGAATAACCTGGCTGTAACAGTATGTTGCCGCCAAAATAGTTGCGAGTCTGAATTTTGTTGTTTTCCAAGAACATTGTAAGATCCGTTCGCTTGAACGGCGAACCATTTTTGATTGTTAGGGGAAATGCAAACCAAGCAGGATCAGACTTCGCAGTCGCACGGGGAAGATGGAAGTACTCCTCATACTTGGAGAAGATTTCAATCAAACGAGCATAGTTACGCTTACGAATAGAAATGATCTGATCTAACTTCTCCAACTGCACAAGACCCATTGCTGCCTGTAGGTCTAGGGGCTTTAGATTGTAGCCAATTTCTTCATAAACATACTTGTGATCAAATATCTCATCAGGAAGCGATGGAATCCAATTACTAAATCTACGCTTGCACATACCGTTCTTTAGGCACGATGCTGCCTGTCCCGAACAATAGCAACCTCTGCCCCATTCGCGCAGACTCTTGATCACCATTTCTTGCTCCTTGGTGCGAGTAGAAATGAATCCACCTTCTCCCATAGTCATATGATGGGCGGGATAGAATGAGCAACTAGCCATTTCTCCAAAAGAGCCAAGCATCTTTCCATCATATGTGCTTCCCAACGCATCACAGCAATCTTCTATCAGAATGAGATTGTATCTCTTGACGATATCCATTACTGCATCCATGTTTGGGGGATTTCCCAATACATGGGCAAACATCAATGCACTTGCGCCATTCTTTGCCGCTTCCTCCAACTGATTGATGTTTAGATTCAAAGTATCAACTTCAATATCAATAAAGACGGGAGTAAATCCCTGCTGAATAATGGGATTGACTGTCGTGGGGAAACCGGCAACTGGCGTGATTACCTTGGAACCCTTGGGCAAATTCCAAAGTTTACGAGAACTTAATGTCGTAACCATTAGAAGATTGGCACTAGATCCACTATTGGTGAGGCATCCGTGTTCCTTCCCAAGTTTCTTTGGGAACTTGTTTTCGAAGCGGATTCCGTTCTCTGCTAAAACAAGCCAGCCACCCAACAGGCACTCAATGACAGAGATATACTCCTTTTCATCAAGATAGGAACCGGCATATTGAACCCAATCAGCACCTTCAACCCAGGTCTTCTTTTTTGAGTTGACTATATCTGAAATCAGTCTATTCAGTAGTTCTTGCTTTTCGGCTTGTTGAATGTTTAGTTCCACCACTTGTAGATTCCTTTTGCGTGTACGGGCGACCAACCAATAGTGCGAATCTTACCAATATCAAGCGAATACCGCAAGTCCTGACCCCATCTATTTGGAACAAATTGTATCTCATCTCGGGTCTTTTCAAATGACTTCAAAAGGAAATCCACCACCTCAAGATTGGTCATGTGATTGTCTGCCCCAATATTAAAAGTATCGTTCTTGATTCCCTTTTCGATGAGAGTATAGATGCCATTTGCATTGTCCTTGACATATATCCAATCTCGGACATACGAACCATCACCGTGAAGGGGAATCTTCTTGCCACTCTGAATACAATGAATCGACTTTGGGATCAGTTTTTCCTCATACTGACGCGGACCATAGTTGTTGGAACTACGAGTGATAAGATAGTCGATTCCATAGGTTCTGTGGTATGCAAGAACCAGCATCTCCGCAGCAGCCTTGGAAGCAGAGTATGGATTGCTTGGAGTTAGTTTATCGGTTTCCTTAAACGCACCATTTGCACGATCACCATAAACTTCATCTGTACTGATCTGTACAAAGAGTGGGCGTTCGTGGGGCTGCTTGCCGCGAATGATCTCAAGCAAATTATGAACTCCAATGATATTGCTCTTGATAAATGGATTTGTATCATTGATGGAGTTATCGACATGGGTTTCTGCTGCAAAATTCACAACAACATCACAAGGAGGTAGATGCTTTACCTCGCATATATCCATCTTCTGATGCTTGTAATTTGGATGCGAATCGAATGGCAGAGATTCGCGGGAGCAGTAACTCATGCAGTCTATATCGACCACAGAATGACCATTCTCCAATGCCTTCTCCACAAAGTGACTGCCAATGAAACCTCTACCGCCCGTTGTGACTATGTTCATAATATACCTTTCAGTTATCCAAGAAGTCTGTCTACGGCTTGCCATGTATCTATACTTGATTGGTAGCCATAGGAACGAAGTTTATCGCTATTCAAGCAAACATCCTTCACTTGAACCACTTTATGAAAATCAGGAGCATCAATTGATACTATTTCTGACGATGAACCCAACTTCTTCTTGCAATATCGAATGACTTCACCTATTGTTATTGGCTGCGTATTGCTTATGTTGACTATCTGTCCTGTGGGGGCATTCTGCATACAAGCATTGATTGCTCTACACGCCTCATCCACATACATGAAGTCTCTAACATTAGATCCGCCGTCATATATCTTCACCGTTTCGTTTCTTTTAAGAAGCCCTATCATGTACTGCAATGCGTTCTTCTTTGCAGATGCCCGATTATCCGATTCGCCTATGATGTTCGTAAGCCGCAGAATTCTATAGTTCATATTCATGGTCTGACAATAGCATATCAGCATTTGTTCTGCTGCTCTTTTTGTGATTGAATAGAATCCCGTAGGATCGCACAGATCGGTTTCTCTGGTATCAAGAGAGCAGTTTTTGCCATAAACAAACCATGAACTTATGAAGTTGAAAGTAATGTCTTTGGAGTAGGATTTCCTACTAGCCTCAAGAACAGATATCAACTTATTCAGATTCGTTTCGATGTCTCTATGCGGATCATCGAAAATGTGGTAGTTGTGCGTAGTACTAATGAAATACAGTATATCTTTGCTTTGAGGGGCATCTTTGGATCTGTCTATAGGGATAGCACCATCCGCATACATCGCAAGATACCTACCTCCAATAAACCCTGTTGATCCGTAAACAGATATCATAGTCTATCAATGTTATCTCTATACCACTTTTCACCAGGATAGAAATTGGGTGTTCCCATTCCTGGTCTTAATTTCAATCCAAATCCTCTAGATATACCACATCCATCATTGGTACCAGACGGATCATGTTCCAATTTTGTTCCTATGAATTCTCGGTTAAATGCGCTGTATTTGGTATCGCTATGAGTTCTTGTATTTTTTCCTGGCAGACATTTATCATCTGTGTGAAATGGTAACTTGTTTGTCAAAAAGTTTCTCATATGCTTACCGTAACGATCCTGATATCGCCACATCCAGTCCAAGTCCTCTTCGCCAAATCCAATCAACCGCTCATCAAAATATCCAATCTTATTTTCAGCATCAAGCACATCTTGGCGGTACATACAGAAATGCCCCCAATGCGTGTTGATCCGAAACGACTCATCGCCAAGTTCTCGGTTCTTTACAAGCATGGCTTCGAACTCGTCAAAGAATCCATCAAGAACAATAACATCATCACTCAACACAAGAACATATTCTCCACTCGTATAGTTGATTGAGTTATTCCACATAAAAGCACAACCGCGCACAATAGGAGACATCACCGCAAATGTATTTGAAAAATACGATGCGTATTGCAGCATTTCTCTGCGGTAGCCTTCGTCAAACTTTTCTTTGTGTTGCCCATTCACAAAGATTAATTTCTCAATGTTTGGTCTTTGCTTATGCACTCTTGCCAATAGTGGCTTGAAGTAGGGTTCAAATCGATGAACATAAGTTTGAATGGTGATGCTATAGGAAGGTAAGTTCATTGGTGCCTCATATGAAATACTTCACAAGTACTTCTTGAAATGTTTATTCAGTATGTCTATTCTGTTCTTGTTCGGAATTCCACAGAGGTGAGCCAAGAAATCGGTATCTTTCCAAGGACTGTATAATTTCTGATGTATGTCGTTGTACAGTTTTATTCTATCCAGGTATATCGCATAAGGAACTCCATTTAGATACAGATGTTCAAGGATCTTCATCGTACTTGCTAGGGCAGTATTACCATAGATCCATTTCATTGCGTTTTGCTCTTCACCAAATCCTTCAATATGGCTCTTACCAACTTCTAGAAAAGCAGAGAACAGATTTTCGGTATCCTTGGTTCGTTGAAGTATGAAATTGCCTGTATTAAATGCACGATGAGGTACACACCATTCAGCGCAATCATATGATGCGTAGAAACAATGATCGGCATCTAGATGAAATGAATTGGTTATAGTGAATTCGTCATTCGTTATGATCGCATCTGCATCTATCCACATTACATTATCATAATGTTGCAGCATCTCAAATGCCCGCACCATACGAAGTAGCCCTATATTTGTATCTTTAAATCCGTATTCCTTACCGCTGCCAAAAGACCTCATCGTCAGAAGATCGTATCCGTGCTTCTCGGCATATCTTTGTTTTGATGGCAGAGTCAATTCAAATACTTTCTCCATCGACACATCACCATTCTTGGGGGGAAGAATATCCGAAACCCCTGTCATTATTAACACCTTACTGCCGAAAGTTTCTATCATTTGATCTCTCTCTGTAGATCAATCATTGGCGTTAGAGACATAGATTCTATCTTGGAAATACGAATCAATATGCTTGTATCCAAATCGCGCCAAAAGCGTATCGATATGCCCCGTAGAAGCCCCAAATCTTGCCAACCACATTTCGCAGCATTCTACGCACACTACAGGTCTATACTTTGCTATTGTCTGTATTCCTCCTAGTAATGCATTGTATTCATACCCCTCAATATCCAACATTATCAAATCACATTGTTCTAGACAAAGATCATCTATCTTGAACTTGGGTGTTACTCCAATAGATGAGCCGATATGATATCCTCCGACATCATTATTTTTGCAGGGATTAACCATTTCAGCCATTCTATTATCTTCTCCCAAGCAACCTTGAATTTTGTATACATTTTTGCTTGAGAGGTTGTTGACCAAGCAGTAAAAATTTAGAGGATCTGGCTCAAAGGTATAAATCCTTTCAAATTTATCCGCAAACGGGATGAGAGTCAAGCCGCAATTTCCACCAGCCTGAACCATTACATTCATTTTCTTCAAGTGCTTTGAAAGTACATTTAGATGTCCACCTTGTTCTTTGGTTTCCCGAGACAGCCAGTCGTAAGTTACATCTCCATTGATAGGCCAAATCAATCCTTCGGGAGTAACGGTTACCAAGTCTTTCATGTCTTTCATATTAATCCTTTACCGTGGTTAGATCTTTAGTCTTGTTGATTGTATCTAGAATGCCTTGATGCAGATCCATAGCGGGATTCCAGCCAGTTTCATGTTTAATTTTGTGGTTAGAGCCACAGATGTATTGCGAAGAATAGTCTCTAGATAGAGAATCATCATACGAGATTTTACCCAATCCGAGTTCTCTTTGAATTAGCGATATCACATCACGAAGACGATACTCGTTACCAGAACAAATGTTAAACACTCCGGTCTTTTCGGTTTCCAGAAGTGAGGCGATTGCGGTGCAGAAGTCATAGACATGGAGATAATCGACAGTTGTCTCGCAACGATTGAGAACCAAAGGCTGCTGATTGAGCAAATGATTGATCACTTTCGGTATTAAACGAGTTGGAACATCATTGGGTCCATAAATGTAACAAGGTCGTATCCAAGTCCACTTCATGCCATTCTGTTCACAGAACATCTTTGACATCTCTTTGACTGTTGTTTTTGCCAATCCGTAGTAGGTTACAGGTTTTTCTTTTTGATTCTCTTCTGCCCTTGTCCGAATCATCCCGTATTCTGCAAATGATCCAAACCCCATAAACATGGGAGTCTTTTCCATCTTCCTCATGGTTTCAAGTAAACCAATACTTCTATCCATATTCAATCTAAACTGATCTAGGGAATTTACTTGGTTGTAGTTGTTGCCGCCATTCCACGCACAATCGATTACTATGTTTGGACAGAACCTAATTAGTTCTTCGGGGTGGGTCGCACATACATCCGATGTCTCAAAAAAAGTAACTCGCTCCAAGATGTCTTGTATTCTATAACAGTTTCTAGAAGCAATACAAATATCATATCCTCGCATCAGTAGATGCTTGGATAGGGTCGATCCCAAAAATCCATTTCCACCTGTTATCAGTACCTTCATTTTATCGTTTATTCTTCAAAGTCTGTGCTACTTCTAGGATGAGATCTTCTTGACCAGCAACCAACTTTCGGTTGCCAAGTTCAAAAATTAGAGATGAATACTCAATTCCGTGAAGTTGAGATGCTGCAATGATTGGTTTCTCAAACCCGCTGAACAATCTCTTTAGTCCCGTGAGTACATTGATTGGTGCGGAAATAGGCTGCGAAGGCACAAGATATGACATGACTCTATCTGCCTCTTTGATGGTTTCCTTGAAGTCTATTCCCACTTGAAATCCGCTCTGCTCCAATACAGGAATCATAATCTCAAGCGGTGCATTTCCTGCACCCGCGCCAAAACCGCGAATACACACATCAATAAACTCGGCACCGCATTCCGCTGCCTTGAGACTGTTTGCAACTGCACAACCGAGATTATTGTGGGCATGAAACCCCACACTAATTTGTAGGCTACTTTTAAGTTTAGTGATTCTCTCTTCTACATCATATGGCAAGTATGATCCTGTAGAATCCATCACGATCACCGCGCTTGCTCCATAGTCCTGCATGATCTTTGCCTGTTCTGCCAATGTATCCGAATCTATCAGCGCACTCATCATCAGAACACCAAATACCGTATTTCCTGCTTTTGACAAGTACTCTATGTGAGACTTTGATAGAGTTGCTTCTGTGCAATGAGTGGCAACTCGGACAATATCAACACCACAATCCAATGCCATCTTAATATCATCAAGAGTAGACAGTCCAGGAATGCTGTGAATTCCAAGTTTTGAAGTCTTCAACGATCTACGAGCCACAGACAACATCTCTCTATCGCTATTTACTGCCTTACCGATGAGTAAAGAAGACGCTGCCAACCCGTTACCATGCCCAACTTCTACGATTGGAATTCCAGACTTGTCAGCAAACCGACAATATCGTTCAATACCATCAAGACTGATGGTGTGCTTTACGCTGTGGTTTCCATCCCGTAGGCTAGAATCAGTTATTGTGATTTTCATTAATGGCTCTCCACAGATTCTCTGTTTCTTTTATCGCAGCGCAGTTTATGATATCAAGATTTCCTGCATACTCTGGCAGATAGTCTCCAGATCCTCGCACACGAATGCTCAAGACCAATACTCCGTTTTCATTTACGGTGGGCGAGAGAATCATCTCGTAATGAGGAATGTATGTCTTCAACTCTTCTATTTTATCAGCAATTTCTTCTGTCAAATTGTTATCATTAATGTGCTTGGTCTTGATAAACATGGTTGTTTGCATATCAACACACGGTTCCGCTGGATTCAAATTCAGAATGACCTTCGTGCTACCACATCCTGTGAATTGAGTAATAGCGTTCCGAGTAGTTTTGATGTATTCGTCAATGTTGATTCGCGTTGCCATGCCTGCGCTCTTGGATGAAATCTGCGAAACAACTTCGATATACTCTATCCCACTACATCGATTCGATAGCAATCGCAACATAGGAATGGAGGTTTGTCCTCCACAAGTTATCATGTTGATATTATCGGTATTCAGTATCAGATCGCCATTGATATCAGGTACACACAATTTGCCTACTTTGGAAGGAGTGAGATCTATCACTCGTATCCCTTGCTGTCTAAACACGGCTGAATGCTCTATGGCATCAACTGCATTTGTACAATCAAACACAACATCACAGGCATTTAGATTGTCGATGAAATATTGAATACCTCTATCGGATACAGGTATCCCCTTATCAAGTGCAATTTTAATAGTAGGCGAATCCAATCTCCTACCAACAAAAGCAACTACTTGTATAAAGTCCTTCTTCAGGGACTTAAGCAGCAAATCTGTTCCTATGTTTCCTGTTCCTAGTATTGCTACCTTGATTTTATTCATCTCTGTATACCTATACTTCGTTCGTTTATGCCCGAAATCATAGCATCCTTAATTTCATGGAGTGGCAAGAACGGAGACATTTCTTCTAGCAATCCCGACTGAATTGTGTTGTCCATGTTCTTGATTCCTCTAACTTTCGGAATAAACTCTTGATCTGGAGACATGAATACTTCTAGTATCGCCTGTCCTGTCGAAGCAAAGAAGGAGTCAATCGACTCTATCGTGTAGTATTCATAACCAAATGCTTCGGCTACCTTCTTGTAGTCAGGCAATTCTACTCCGGTTTTCTTGTCTACGCAAGTTTTTGTTCCACCAAATAACAGATTTTGGGTATGCTTAATCATTAGATATCCATCATTGTTAAAGATGACAATCTTTACGGGAAGATTCTGTGTCTTGATGGTCTGCAATTCTTGCAAATTCAACATCATGCCTCCATCGCAGTTTAAACACATGACAGGTTTACCTGCAAACCCCGCACCGACCGCAGCCGCAATTCCATAACCCATCTCCCCCAAGCCAAGAGAAGTGAACATTTTTTGATTTGGTTTGATGTTGAAACCATAAAAGCCACTTAACAATGCAGTTCCCATGTCCGTAACAATAGTGCAATTGTCAGGTACTTTATTGGAGAACCAGTCCATAAAGGTATACGAGTTTGTTGGATCTTTCAGATGTTCAGGCATCACCAATGGATATCGATCACGAATCTGATTGCAATAATTTCGCCAACTGTCGGCATTTACCCGAATGTCCGATGAACGGGTCAATAGTTCGTTCAGAATGACGGACACATCGGTATTGATGTTCTTTCCATCAAATTTCTTGGTTTCTGATGGATCGATATCAATATGAATAATATGGGCGTGAGGTGCAAAGTCCTTCCTCGAATAGCCAGTTTGCAATAGCGATAATCTGCTACCCATAACGATAAGCAAGTCGCTGTTCTGTGTAATGAAATTTGCCGCTCGTTGACCCTGAACTCCAGGTCTACCAAAGTTGTTACTGTTGCTAGTCTCCAATAGATCAACGGCAGACCAAGTAAGAAGCGTTGGTATGTTGTGCCTTTCGACAAACTTCTTGAACAACTCTTCGGAGTTCGACAACTTGACTCCATGACCACCGAGAATCACAGGTTTTGATGCCTTATTCAAGCGGTCGATGATATAGTCTACATCGGTATTGGATGTTATTACTTCCACAGAACGCTCCGATGTATCACAGTCTATCGACACTTCCGTGTTTTGATACTGTACATCAAAAGGTACTTCCAAGAAAACTGGACCAGGACGACCTTCCTGTGCCACTCTGAACGCGGTCTCAAACAGAGAACAAACATTTGTATTCGTTACCCGCTCTGACAATTTGGTATGTGTCTTATATGTGGTAACAGAATCATATCCCTGAATCCCATACATTCTCATTCCATCGTATTCATTGATGTAGTAAGATTGTTCTTGTCCCGAAATGATTACGCTTGGAATCGAATCTGCCCAATTAGAAAGGATTCCTGTAAACGCATTTGAGGAACCACCACCGGCGGTGACTAAAGCAACCGCTTCCATTTTTCCTGTGGCTCTATAGTAGGCTCCTGCTGCCATCACAGCAACTTGTTCGTGATGAACAGGAACGACTTTAATCTCGGGATGTTTAATGAGTGAGTTAAAAATGTGTGAATTGGCAGAGCCAATAATACCAAATACAACCTTGATATTGTGTCTCAATAGAACATCAACAATAGCATCGCTAACTTTCATTTTTATCCTTGTTTGCTGTCAATCTACGAATTGATTGTGTATTCCCATACCCCAATCATTTAAATTGGGAATGTTATGTTTCTTGATCTGCTCTTTCATAAACTTGTACTTGTGCGTTTGTGTTATATCACGGTCTCCGTAGATATTCGCACGAATCTTCAGAGGGAATTCGACAGACACACATCTCCAATTACTCCAATCTACAGACTTATCGTATTCGACTGCCGCTACAACATCAGCATTGAACTTGAGGCGATTTACATAGTCCTCTATCTTGTAATAGTATTGTTTTGTCGCCACAAATTTTTTGTCCAACCATTGAAGATGTGCAACAAAGAGATGAGGATAATTGATATTTGTATATTTTGCAGGCATAGGTAGATGCTCCGCGTGCATTTGCCTAGTCTTGAAGGTTGCGCGATTGGCATAAGAACCAACTCTATCCACAGGGTGCGATGCCCACTTACCATCGATTCTGACCTCATTCTTGCCCGTGTACTGTATCCAAAGAGAATAGAACAGCGTATCGGGATTTGTGTCAAGCATTTCATTCAACTGCTGCTTATTCATGGTGCCGTCAAGATACTCATCGCAATCCAAGCAAATGATTTTATGGGAATACTTGAGTGCTTCGTCATAAAGTTGCTGACGATACTCGGATTCTATAGGCAATTCTTCTCCCTCAACTCTGTCAACGCGCATCACCTTGAGGATGTTGAACTTGGCAGCATTTTCCGTCAAGAATTCATAAGTACCATCAATTGAACAGTCGTCCATAAAGATAAAGGCATCTGCATACTTTTGCCAAATAGGCAACATTTCCTTGATGAGATATAGTTCATCTCTTGTACGAACAATCTGCACAATACCATTTGACTTACTACCCGAAGGTACAATCACACCATCGAATCCCAAGCCTTTTCTTTTGGCATAAGTATCACGATCCACACTAATACCGATTTGCATATTTCGCTGCATCAATGCATCCTGATTCTCTGCCCACTTGTGAATAATTGGACGGCTATTAATATGACGAAGCACTCCCAACTTTTCAAAAACTTCCGTCTGCTCATTATCGCACCATTCTGACTTGTAAGCAGGGTGGTAAATGTACCCGAAGCGATCATACAACTTGCGACCAATAACGGGAAGAGTGATGAGTGTCTTAAACCCCTCTGCTCCCTTTGCCTCAAGGCGAGGATCATTGTTGTAATTTAAGGCTCCATCTAGATCAGGGAATTCGCGCATCATGTCTTGCACAATGATGTCATCCCATCCTTGCTCCACCGGTTCCATGTCATCGGCTGTAGAAATGATGATGTCCCAATCTGTAGTCGGAACTCCACGATTAATAGCAGCAATCTTGCCTTCGCTGTTGCCATATGAGAAGGCAACATCAATACCATTCTTGATTTTGTTGGTCATGTAATAGCGCAATGGATTGTTGTTCATTGACGAATCATCAATGTCCATTGTGACCACAACCGTGATCTTGTGCTTCCCTGATGCCTTATCTAGGTAGGCATTCAAGTTGTTCATAAACTTGATCGGTCTATGACGAGTCGGATACTTAAGAATAATGTGTTTCTTATCGCTGTGTTGCATATTGAATGGATTCCGATGTTGCATCGCTGTAACGGTAATAATGTAACACTTTATCTAGGTGTGTCTCCGATGTGACATATGGCAACATCCGCGAAATCCAATCAAGATCTTCACCATATGATGATGGACGGAACTTCACATTCTTTGCAATTTTTCGATGCCAGAAACACATATGGTATGGTGGGCGGCGAATCAAAGTCTGTCCTGAATTTGCAACATATGGTTCGTGCGGATTACCGACTCGGAAGTCAACCTTGAACTTATCGGTGTTCACGGTACAGTCCTGCTCAAATGTAATGACATCGGCAGGACGATCTCGCATGGCATTCTGCAACGACACCAAGTAATCATCTGCAACCCAATCATCATCGTCAAGGAATCCTACCCACTTGCCACGGGAGATGTCAAGTAAAGCCTGACGCTTCTCGCCAATGGTCATAGCCTTGTTGTCTGTAAGTGTCAGAATCTCAACGCGATTGCCAACAGATTCCAACTGCTTCTCCAAGTGCCGATAAAGAGGAGTCCAATACTTCTCTACTCTACTTGGAATAGTAAGAATCAATACGCTGAAATCAACTTCTTGTGGTGATATTGGCATGGATATTCTCTCTTTCAAATTCTTTATTGCACATTTTAGTCTCCCCAATTGCAACCATCTATTCCGGTAGTTGCATATCGATTCAAGGCATACAACAAGCGATTCTTTCTATAATCATCACCTTCTACTATCTGCAACGCGGCAGGACTTACGGTCTTGTTCGGCAATGCGCTAATGTTTTTGATCCAATTATTGTGATGGTATGTTATGTCTTTAACCGACCACACCTTTGATGGATCCATCAGCATTCTTACCCCCAACCAATGAATCGGTGCATCCCCCCATCTCTTATAATAGATGTTGCCAGTTTCATCTAAATGTTCAAAGTAAGACATATACTCCTTGCTTCGGAAGAAGGAGAACTTTGCTATTTCAAAATTGGTATAGAACATTTCGTAGTTCCATCTACCATCAATAAGCCTACTTTGTAGGTATGGGTTTATCGGAATCCCATTCTTCTGCATGAATCTCTCTGTTTCTTCCCAAAGGTTTTCAACTACTCTAGGAAGTTCTTCAATCTCATCACACAGATACGCATATTCCAATCCCCTTTCCTCCATATATTCGAAGGGATCATACTCTATGGGAGAATAAATGTAAGAATCTGAATCCAATCGCCAGTAGTAATCATAATTCTGCAATCTTGGGTCTGTGTAGATTCCGCCCGAATGAAATCTGCACATATGTCGGTAACCCATCCAAAACTCATTCAAAGATACGGAATATGCACTTGGGTCATCAGAAACCCAACTTGGCTTTTCGAAGATTAGAGGTTCAAACTTCAACTGTGGAATAAACCCAAAGTTGCGATGCAACGCTACCATCAAATTGGAGATCGTTCCCTTGTCAATATCATCGTGAAAAACAACAATAGGATAATCTTTAATGTGCTTGAAGTTTAGACACAATAGAGATAGACTTCGGAACAGCAGAGGCACATCTCTCATACGAGACATATAGATGATTACAGCATTTTTAGACATATCTATCAACCTCTTGTGGCAACATGGGCATGGACATTCTCTCTTTCAAAGTGTTCGCAAGTCTTACGAATACCTTCTTCAATACTCGTAAACTTGAAATCCGGATAGGTCTGCATGAACAACTTGTTGATTGTAGGCTTGCGTAGTATACCTTCAGGAGCCGATGTGTCAAACACGATTCTGCCCTTGAAGTCCAAAGCATCAGCAATCAGACGAGCGATGTCCCCGATCTTGTGCTGTATGCAGGGTGACACAATCATCGTGTTGGGGATGTCGCGTGTGTCCTCATGGATCATCTTGACTGCATTGGCAATGTCCTCTGCATAGATGAACTCTCGCTCTGCGTTGCCGCTGCCCCACACCACAAAGTCCGTACCCTTCTGTCTTGCATGGAAGCACTTTGCCACAAGGCTAGGAATCACATGACCGTTGGTTGTGTCGTACTTGTCGTAGCGACCATAGATGTTGCAGGGGATGATGCAACGGGCTTGCTTACCTGACTGACGCAACGCCCTTGCTCCCACTTCAAGCATTCGCTTGGCATAGGCATAGCCATAATTCGTTGGGTGAGGTTCACCTTGATGAAGCATGGTTTCATCTACGGGATACTGCACCTTCTCGGGGAAGACGCAAGTAGACAGCATGAAGGTCGCCTTTTTGATTTGCTCCTGCTCGGCACACAACTTGATGATGTTGGCGTTCATCATCAGGTTCTCTTGGAAGAAGTCAAGCATATTGTCGTTGTTGCCCTTGACTCCTCCTACCTTTGCAGCCAAGTGAATCACTTCCTTCACTTGCCGTGTCCATGCAAAGTCCTGCAAGTCTAGGTAGAAAGACACATCCACAGTCTTGCGATACGGCTTGTGCGCCCACTTCTCGTTGTAGTCGAGTTCAGAACCTACGAGACCCCAACCACCCGTGATGAGTAGAGCCTCATGCTGCACTCGGAAACCCTCTTTCCCTGCGAGAATTGTAGTTTTGACCGTCCGTGGAATAGAACGATGGATGCTCGTTTCGTGCATACAAGGCATCCACGCCGATGTCGATCCAATAGTGCTTGATGATCACATTGTCGATGTAGACTGCCTTGTGCAGGATTCGACTGACATCGGTGAACTCGTTGTCGCAGAACACGCTCTTGTAGGATGGGTGATAGATGTACCCAAAGCGGTCGTAGTACTTCTTGCCCATGATGCAGAGCGTGTTCAGAGCCTCGCCCTTTCGACCATCGTTGTAGTGAAGAACGCCATCGAAGTCAGCGAAGTTCACAGCCATGTCTCGCATGATCGTTTCATCGTATCCTGCCTTCACGGGGATCATGTCATCGGAAGCAAGGAGGAGGACATCGAAGTCCCACCCCTTGTCCATGTCTGCATTCACGGCAGAAATCTTGGAGGTTGAGTTGCCGTAGAACCACTTGACATTCTCACCTTGCTTGGAAAGCCAATTGTGCATTCCCTTGTTGTTCATGGCAGGATCATCGTGATCAAAGGACAGCACGAACTGCACATCGTGCATCCCCGAAAGCATGTTCTTGTAGAGACCGAATGTCTCCATGAAACGAGCCGGACGAGACCGACTCGGGAACTTAATCAGCAGTCTTTTCTTCTCCATTTGCGATCTCTGCCTCCTCCATGCCATACTTGAATTCCTTCGCGGCGGCGGCATCCATCGCCTTCAGGACTTCCTCGGTGAAATACTTCTCGGGGTTCTTGTTGATCTGCGACTCAAAGACGGTCTTGCCATCAGGGAGTTCGACCTTCGTGGAGTTCTTCTTGAAGACTCCGTGCTTGATTGCAAGTGGAACGAGACCGTAGTACTTGTCCAAGCCCTTGTCGAAGGTGAGGAGCGTGTCGATCATCTTGTTCTCGCGGGTCAGGCGACCCTTGTACAACTTGCAATGGATGATGTTGCCGACCACCTCGTTGTCAACCTTCTCCTTCTTCTTGGAGAGATAGACGATGGTGGAAGCAGCATACTTGAGACCCGTGCCGCCACCCATTTCCTTGGT
>Ga0078894_10001713_pt1 | contig 16452 bp, 17 predicted proteins | sample LauGreSu1BDMLBSD_2_FD_67506 | JGI IMG/M metagenome (GOLD analysis project Ga0078894, IMG submission 67506) | Freshwater lake microbial communities from Lake Michigan, USA - Su13.BD.MLB.SD (version 4) (version 4) | ecosystem: Environmental > Aquatic > Freshwater > Lake | place: Lake Michigan... | reverse complement strand
CCAACGGCCACTTTGCCCGGGAAGATGCACCCCTTTGGCCTCCAGAACCGCCTCGTAAAAGTCGGTGAAATGCAGATGCTCGCGGCCATCCTCTGAACGAGTGCAATAGCCGCAAGCCCGCACCAACTCAGTGCGGCTGCGCCCACGCAGCTGATCCAATCTGGAAAGCAATCGATCACCTTGAAGCATGGCGGCGGCAGGCAGCGGCCACGATCTAAGAACAGCAACCTTGCTTCTGTTCAAAACAATGTTGTTCTGCCTCCGAACTGCTGCAGCTATACACCAATCGCATGCGCTGCAGATAGCGCATCGACCGTTGTTTGCTGACAAGCCAACGCCGCACCCGATCCACGGCCACCAACATATCCACCACGAGCCAGGCACGCTCCTGGTCCAGGCGGAAGCGACCATCATCACAAAGCCAGCGCGGCCGCGCCCGCAGCATGGGGGAGGGAGGCAACAACAACACCCGCCAACCAGCCATCACCATTCCGCCGGGAAACGGATGCTGAGCAGCGCGGCAGGAGCCGGTGATTCCAGAAACAGATCTGGCGCAAAGCTGCCGCGCTGATCGGAAGCGAAGCCTGGCCTTTTTCTGATGGGAACCGCCCATCACTCAGCCTCCATGGCCCGCACAGCCAGCCGCAGCAGCCTCACCATTCCCGCCGACGGCGACACGTTGGCTGCCGATCTCACGCTGCCGGCGCAGCCGGCAGGGCTGGTGGTGTTCTGCCATGGATCGGGCAGCAACCGTTTCAGCCCCCGCAATCGCAGCGTCGCCAAGCGGCTGGAGCAAGGGGGACTTGCCACCCTGCTCTGCGACCTCGAACGCAACGGCGAAGCCACCCGCGGCCACACCCTCGCCTCGCTGCCCCCCCTGCAGCAGCGCCTGCTGCGGGTGCTCGACTGGACAGCTCAGCAGGACGACCTGAACACCCTGCCCCTGGGACTGTTTGGCAGCAGCACCGGTGCGGCCCTGGCCCTGGTGGCCGCCGCTGAACGGCCAGGGCGGGTGCAGGCGGTGGTATCGCGCGGCGGACGCCCAGATCTGGTGTTCCAGCGACTGGCTGAGGTGCGCTGCCCCGTGTTGCTGCTGGTGGGTGAGCACGATGTGGATGTGCTGGAGCTGAATGCCTGGGCTGCCGGACAGCTGCAGGTGCGCAACCAACTGGTGGTGATCCCCCAGGCCAGCCATCTGTTCAGCGAACCTGGCTGCCTGGAGGCAGTTGCCGAGCAGAGCTACACCTGGCTGATGGAGCAATTTCGGCAGGGCCGATTCAGCACTGCAGATGATTTGTAGACAAGCCCTGCAACCTGCTGCACAACCACAGTGACTTGGCCGCAGGAAACGGCACTTCGCCACCTTTTAACGCTCGTATTCTCAAGCTGCTGAGAGATGCAGCAGAGCTGAAGTCTCTTGGCATCTTTTTCACTCTCACCCGAGGAGTTTTCCGATGAACGAGCGTATTCGTGTGCTTCAGCGCCAACCGAAACGCATTTCGATCACCCTCAGCTACCACGTGCATGAGGCGCTGCTCACCCGATCGGAGGAAGAGGGGAGATCGGTTTCAAATCTGTGTGCCTTCCTGCTGGAAGATGCCCTGAGGGATCCTCAGCGCAGTCTCACTCCTCAGCCTTCAGGCAGCGCCCATGCTGCAGGCAACAGCCTGCAACCGCCAGCCCACGCCGCTGCGCGCCTGAAAACGCGCGCATTCTGATGGCGCCTTGGCAGGGCTGAGGCGGCCGGGCGACCCTCACGCGGTCGCCCGGCCCCATCAGCAGCTCTCACTGAGGAAATAGGGCCGGGGTGAGATGCCGGCGCAGCTTGGTCAGCGCATGCCGCTCCAGGCGTTGCACCTGATCTTTGCTGCGGCCGATCAAACGGGCCACCTCCGCAAAAGAGCGCTGCTTCTCCTCCCCGTAGCGCAACTGAATCACGGTGAGCTCCGGCGTTGAGAGATGCTGGAGTTGGCTATGCATCCAGCGGTAGTCGTCCGCGATCACCGGCTGATGGTCATCGGTCACGGTGTCCAGCAGGGTCATGTCACCGTCGCTGCCGCTCAGCTGTTGGTCCAGCGAAATGGTGTTGCTGCGGTGCTGAATCGCCATCGCATAAAGCAAGCGCTGCGGAGACTCCTGCAACACCTCCGCCAGCTGCTCCATGCTCAGGGGATGACTGCGCAGGCTCTGCAGGGAATCGGCGCGGTTGGCCAGGCTCACCAGGTTCACAGGAATACGGATACTGCCGCTGTGCTCCTGCAGATAGCGATTGATCGCCTGGCGAATCCACCAATAGCCGTAGGTGGAAAACTTGTACCCCCGGGTGGGATCGTATTTCTCGGCGGCCCGCAGCAGCCCCAGATTGCCGGCCTGCACAAGATCCATCGGGTCATGGGCCAGGTGCTTGAGCCGGCGGATGTAGCGCAGAGCCACAGTGACCACCAGGCGCAGATTGGCCGTCACGATGCGCTGAAGGGCGCGGCGACCACGCCGTTGCAGACCCGGCGAAGGATCGCTGCTTTCCATCCAATCCTTCACAATCGTTCCCAGATGCACTTCCTCCTGGGCGGTGAGCAAAGGAATCCGACCAATGTTGCGCAGATAGTCACCAAAAGCATCACTCATGGACGCGGAACTTGATGGCGATCAATCCTCGAATGAATCCACGATTTCAAGCTCATGCTGAGCAGGCTTGCCCATGGATCGAGGCGTCCTGCAGCATCATTGTGGTCTCTTCCTGACGCACCGGCCGCCAGGATTGATAGGCGCCAGAACGCTCCGGGCGACTCAACACCAGCTGCCAGAGCAAACCCTGGCGCGAGCGGAAGAACCCTGCACAACTGAGCAGGTAGTAGCGCCAGAACCGGAAGAATTCCGGCGTGCTGTCACACTCCAGCCGCGGCCAGGCCCGCTCGAAGTTCTGCCACCAGTGCACCAAGGTGCGGTCGTAGTCGCAGCCGAAGTTCTCCCAGTCTTCGATCAGGAACGATTCTTCCAGGCCATCGGTGAGCTGACGGGCTGAAGGCAGGCGTCCGCCAGGAAAGATGTAGCGATCGATCCAGGGGTCGGTGCGGCTGGTGCTGCGAGCCGAGCCAATCGTGTGCAGCAAGGCCAGGCCATGGGGATGCAACAGCCGCTTGAGCGTGCGGAAAAAGGTGTGGTCGTTGCGGCGGCCCACATGTTCAAACATGCCCACCGAGGCAATGCGATCAAACAGCCCCGGATCCCGTGCAGGCAGCTGGCGGTAATCGCACAGCTCCACACGGATCGGTAGATCGGCCAGGTGTTCCCTGATCCAGCTGGCCTGCTGGGCCGAGACCGTGATACCTACCACCTCCACGCCGTAATGGCGACAGGCATAGGCCGCGAGGGAACCCCAACCGCAGCCCACATCCAGCAGGCGCATCCCGGGCCGCAACTCCAGCTTTTCGCAGATCAGCCGCAGCTTGTGATCCTGAGCGTCCGCGAGGTTCTCGGCATGACGCCAGTAGCCGCAGCTGTACACCATCTGCGGATCCAGCATGGCGGCATACACCCGGGGATCGATGTCGTAATGGCGCCGGACCACCACCAAGGAACGATGCAAGGCCTGAGGGTTACTCAGCTGATCCCGCAGAATCCGCGCCAGCTCCACAACACGTGAGCGCACCGTTAACGGGCGGTTCGCATCGCTGCGCAGCAAGCGGCAGATCAGCTCATCGAGTTGCTCACAATCCCAGTCGCCCCGCACGTAGCCATTGCCGAGCGCCAGCGAGCCTTGCTGCAGCAGCGCTCGATAGAGCTGCGGATTGTGCACCTGCAGATCCCAGGGCCGATCGCCGTTGAAACGCACATCAGCGGCCTCCACGATGGCCGCAAGGCTGGCGGGAACGGGCATGTCACAAGCAGAACGCGCCCCACCCAATCCGCACCGGCACAAGCCATCGCCCACGGCGCTGAATCTGCGGCGCCATCAACGCTGCCCTGCCTCAACGCCGACGCAGGGAACGCCGTTGACCGCAAACCCCGATCAGGCTGAGCGCCATCCAGCGCGAGGTTGAGCCGGCATGCAGCTCAGCGCCGCCGCTCCGATCAACAGCCTCAGCTGCGAGCAGGCCCTGGCCGCACTGCAGAGCAGCCCGCAAGGTCTCAGCAGCCGCGAAGCGCTCAACCGCCTGCAACGCCTGGGACCCAACCGCCTACCACCGCAGCGGCGGCGGCCCCTGATCCTGCGCCTGACGGATCAGTTGACCCACTTCATGGCCCTGTTGCTCTGGGCTGCAGGGGGGATGGCTTTTCTGGCCCGCACACCCGAGCTGGGCTGGGCGATCTGGAGTGTGGTGCTGATCAATGCCCTGTTCAGCTTCTGGCAAGACTTTCAGGCCGAACGCACCCTGGCCGCCCTCTCCCATGTACTGCCCCGCCAGGTGCGGGTATGGCGCGACAGCCAACTGCAGGTACTGAGCGCCGACGACCTGGTTCCTGGCGATCTGATCGAACTGGAGGCTGGTGATCAGGTGCCGGCCGACTGCCGGGTGATCGAGGCGGCGGCGCTCTATCTCAATGCGGCCGTGCTCACCGGCGAATCCCTGCCGGTGCTGCGCACCGCCCAGCCGCAACAGCAGCGCCTCCGCACCTCGGAAGCAGCCAACCTGATGCCGGCGGGCACCACCGTTGCCGCGGGCCGCGCCCAGGCGGTGGTTTACGCCACCGGCGGCGACACCGAATTCGGCCAGGTGGCCCATCTCAGTGCCGGCACCGAACGCGCGCCCAGCACACTGGAAGTGCAGGTGGGGCGGATCGTGCGCACGGTCACCGCCATCGCCGTGAGTATGGGCGCTTTTGCCTTCCTCGCCGGTGTGCTGCTGATGGGCGTGGGGCCGCTGGAAAGCCTGGTCTTCGCCATCGGAATCATCGTGGCGAATGTGCCGGAGGGTTTGCTCCCCACGGTCACCCTGGCGTTGGCCCTCGCGGTGCAGCGCATGGCGAGGGAGAGAGCGCTGGTGCGCAGGCTCTCGGCCGTGGAAACACTCGGCTGCGTGAGTGTGATCTGCACCGACAAGACCGGCACCCTCACCGCCAACGCCATGGCGCTGCAGAGCACCTGGAGTAGCGATGAGCCCCTGCTGCTGCTAGCAGCAAGCCTGTGCTGCAACGCCTCCGAACAGGTCGGCGATCCAACGGAAACGGCGTTGCTCCAGGGAGCCCAGCGGGCCGGGCTGGATCTGAAGCAGGAGCGTCAGCGGCTGCCGCGCCACCAGGAACTGCCCTTCGATTCCGAGCGACGGATGATGAGCGTGCTGGTGCAGTGGCACAACGATCCGCGTTGGCCGCAGCCCAAGGCGTGGATGGTGTGCAGCAAGGGCGCACCGCTGGAGTTGCTGCAGCGCTGCAGCCACTGGCTCCGCGCCGGCACGATCACACCGCTCGGCCCCGCCGAGCGGCAGGTGGTGAGCTCGGCCAACGACGTGATGGCCCGGCAGGGCTACCGCGTGCTGGCGATCGCCTGCCGCCCCATGGATCAGCCCCAGCTGCAAGAAGAGCACCTGGTGTTGCTCGGTTTAGTGGGCCTCTACGACCCGCCCAGGCCCGGGGTGAGCCAGGCGATCGCCGCCTGCCACCGGGCCGGGATCAAGGTCACGATGGTGACTGGCGACTATGGCCTCACCGCCGAGGCGATCGCCCGCCAGATCGGCCTGCTCGATGCCCCCGCCCATGCCGGCCCCGACCCGGTGCGAGTGGTGAACGGCAGCGATCTGAACCGGCTCAGCGATGCACAGCTGCGCCAACTGCTGAAGTTCCGCTCAAGGCTGGTGTTTGCCCGCATGGCGCCGGAGCAGAAGCTGCGGCTGGTGCAGGCCTACCGGGCCTTGGGCGAGGTGGTGGCCGTCACCGGCGATGGCGTCAACGACGCCCCAGCACTGCGGGCCGCCGATGTGGGCATTGCCATGGGCCGCAGCGGCACCGATGTGGCCCGCGAAGCCGCCGACATCGTGCTGGTGGACGACAACTTCGCCACGATCATCTCGGCGGTGCGCCACGGCCGGGGCGTGTACGACAACATCCGCCGCTTCATCCTCTACATCCTGGCCTCCAACGTCGCCGAGGTGGCGCCGTTTCTCACGATGCTGGCGCTGCGGATCCCGGCAGCCCTTACGGTGCTGCAGATCCTGGCGGTGGATCTGGGCACGGATCTGCTGCCGGCCCTGGGGCTTGGGGCCGACCCGCCGCGCGCCGATGTGATGAGCCAACCGCCGCGCCATCGCGATCAGCCACTGCTGGATCGGCCGCTGCTGCGGCAGGCCTATCTGTTTCTGGGGCTGCTGGAAGGCACCCTGGCGATGCTCGGCTACGGCCTCACCTGGTGGAGCCATGGCGTGAACCTGCCCCAGCTACGCAGCATCGCTCCAGCTCTGCTGCACCACCAGGCCAGCGCCGAGTTGGTGGCTCTGCAGCACCAGGCCTCGGCGGTGGCCCTGGGATCGATTGTGTTCGCCCAGGCAGGCACCGCCCTGGCCTGCCGCGGCGGCAACCGCTTCAAGCCCAATGCCCTGCTGTGGCTGGGCATCGCTATCGAACTGATCGCTTTTGTGGTGCTGCAGGGTTGGCCGCCCCTGGCCCGCACCTTCCAGATGGCGCCAATCCCATCACAGTTGTGGTGGTGGCTGCTGCTGTGCATCCCAGCGCCACTGCTGGCGGTTCAGCTCCGCACCACATGGAAGGCCCATCACCATGGTTCAAACAGCGTTATGGCGTGATCGCAGCCATGCCGGTCGAGCTCTGGCTCAGCAGCTCAGCAGCTGGAGCCACAAACCCAAGGCCCTTGTGGTGGGGCTTCCTCGCGGCGGGATCGTGGTGGCCGCTGAGGTGGCCCGCCAGCTGAACCTGCCGCTGGCCAGCTGGGCCGTGCGTAAGCTCGCCCATCCCCAGGCGCCCGAACTGGCCCTTGGAGCCATTGCCCCAGAAGGCGTGCAGATCTGGGACGAGGCCAGCACCAGGGCCTATCGGCTCGATGCTCCTTTGCGGCAATCGATCGTGGCGGAACAGCGCCGCGAGCTGGAACGCCGGCAGCGCCTCTATGGCGATCCACCAGCAGCAGCGCTGCACAATCGGCCGCTGCTAGTGGTGGACGACGGCGTGGCCACCGGCCTCACGGTGAGGGCAGCCCTGCAATCGCTGCGCCTCAGCGAGCCGAGCCAACTGGTGCTGGCGGTGCCGGTGATCGATCGGCGCGTGGCCGATGTCTTGCGGCCGCAGCTGGATCAACTGGTGGCCCTGGCGGAAGTGGATGACCTCTGGGCTGTGGGGGCCTGGTATCAGCGCTTCGAGCCGGTGAGTGATCGCGACGTGCTGCAGCTCATCGCTGCTTGTAGTGAGGATCGAGCCAGCAGCGGGGCAATGGCTCACCAGAGGGAAAGATCAGATCCGCTTTGAAAAACAGCTCAGGCTCCTGCAGCTCCTCGCCGGCATGAAGACGCCCCTGCAGGTGTGTGGCAAAAGGATCGAACAAGGCAGGAAGAGCCAACACCTCCATCAAGGAGCCGTCATGCCTGGTTTTCAGAAACATCGAGCCGGTGCTACCGCTGCATCCGGTTTATTGAGGCTCGCCCTGATCGGCAGGATCAGATCCGTTGCATCAGAGCTGCATCAGCGGTTGAGGCGCTGCATCTGCCAGGTCACCAGCGTGCCCACCGGACTCCAGAGCAGGTAGGGAATCAACAGCAGGGCCGAGGCTTGCGAAGGGCCTGCCACCACCACCGTGAGCACCACACCCCAGAGCCAACCCGCCAAACCCACGGCTGTGCCGTTAGCGAGGCGACGGGTGCGGCAGATCAGCCAGGTGTAGCTCTGCACCAACACCAGCAACACCACATACCCCACCATCAATCCCCAGCTGCTGGTGCGGTTCCACGCCACCAGCGCCGAGGCATAGAAACAGCCATAAATGCACAGCCAGATCAGTGGAATCCAACCCTCAAAACTGAGCCAATGCGGCCGGCGCAGGCGCAGAAACCAGGTGAACTCTTCCCGGCTGGGCATGATCACGACCACCAGGGTGCCGATCACCAGCAGGATCACGATCGCGGCGGTCATTGAGGTGAAGCAACTGCTCCAGCCTGATCACGCCAACCCCGCTGCGCTACACCCGCCTGCACCGATCTGCTGCAGTGCCACTGCAAGGCGGCACCAGTGAGGCCGGCACCAGCTGGAACCCGCCAGCCTGAATGCGGCCAACGAGCCATGGGCTGATCCGGTCCCCTGACACAGCAAGCAGCCACCTAGGGATCAGCGTCTCGTTGCGCCGCACTCCACTCCGCACCCGCCCCACCAGCGCACAGAGATCGCCGGGGCGCGTGTCATCAACACCATTCACCATGACAACTCTTTCTTCTGCGGCCAGGAGTCATCCCTGGCGGCTGTTCCGTGCATGGATCACCAACACCGGCAACCGGATCTACATCGGTTGGTTCGGTGTGCTGATGATTCCCTGCCTGCTCACAGCGACGATCGTGTTCGCCATGGCCTTCGTGGCCGCACCATCCGTGGATGTCGATGGCATCCGCGAACCGGTGAGCGGTTCGCTGCTGGGAGGCAACAACCTGATCAGCGCGGCCGTGGTGCCGAGCTCCAATGCCATCGGGCTGCACTTCTATCCGCTGTGGGATGCCTCCAGCGTGGAGGAGTGGCTCTACAACGGCGGCCCCTATCAGCTGATCGTGTTCCACTTCCTGATCGGGATCACAGCCTGGATGGGCCGGCAGTGGGAACTCAGCTACCGGCTGGGCATGCGCCCCTGGATTGCCGTGGCCTACTCCGCCCCCTGGGCCGGCGCCATGGCCGTGTTGTTGGTGTATCCCCTGGGACAGGGCGCCTTTGCCGACGGCATGCCCCTCGGCATCTCCGGCACCTTCAACTTCATGCTGGTGCTGCAGGCTGAACACAACGTGCTGATGCACCCCCTGCACATGCTCGCTGTAGCCGGCAGCTTCGGCGGCGCCTTTCTGGCGGCACTGCATGGTTCGCTGGTGAGCAGCAGCCTGATTCGTGAAACCACCGAACAGGAATCGATCAACCGGGGCTATCTGTTTGGCCAGAAAGAGCCCACCTACAACATCGTGGCTGCCCACGCCTACATGGGCCGGTTGATCATGCCCTACGCCACCAGCGACAACAGCCGCAGCGTGCATGCCGTGCTGGCTGCCTGGCCGGTGATCGGCATCTGGTGTTCAGCCCTGGCGGTGATCAGCTTCGCGTTCAATCTCAATGGCTTCAACTTCAACCATGCGGTGCTCGATCACCAGGGCCGCGTGATTCCCACCTGGGCCGATGTGCTTAACCGCGGCAACCTCGGTATCGAAGCCATGCACGAGCGCAACGTTCATCAGTTTCCCCTCGATCTGGCGGCACGGCCAGCGCCTGTGCACGGCTAAGCCAGGATGCGGCACTCTGCTCAACAACAGCAGCAGTCCTGCAGAAGCAGCAGCCTGATCTTGCAGGGAACGCCTACAGCTGGATCACCCGATCTGAGACCGGTTGATGACAGCTTTCATCACGCTTGAACTCACAGCACAGGAGCTGCATCTCTTGCGGAACACCATCCGGGCTCGCCGCATCTATGAGCCCTGCCAGCACAGCCTGGCCCGGGGGATCTGGCAACCCTGGATGGCCCCTTTGCTGGAGAAGCTCAGCCAGGCCGCGGCCCAGCACAGCCAGCAGGGCTGCTAGCCGAGCTGCTTCACGGCGTCGCCGTAGCCCTGGGACAGTGGCAACGGCGGGTAGCCATGGGCCCGCAACACCGCCTGCAGGCATGCGGTGGCCTGCGGCAAGCGGCCCGTGGCAATCGCCGGGAAAGCATGGTGAGCGCTGTGATGCGGCAATCCCCCCAACCAGCCATTCAGCCAGTCGGGAACGGCAACCGTGCGGGAGCCATACAACTGCGTGAGCAGGGGATGGGGTTGCGGGTCCCAGAGGTGCCAGTGCTCGATGGCACCGCGCAACTGCAACAGCGCCCCCGCGACCCGCTCCACCACAAGCCAGCACAGGGCGTAGGCGAGCAGATGGCCGTGCTGGATCGCCAGCGCCAGGAAGAGCGCCTGCACCAGCACGATCCCCAGGCCATCGAGCAACAGGGCCCGGCGCAGGGCCGGCTGCTGCGCCTGGAGCCGCAGCGCTTCCTGCAGGGTGCGCAGGATCAAACCAGCACCGCCGGCCAGCACAAGCCGCCACCAGCACCCGGGCTGCTGCACCTGAATCCGCTCGGGGTCGCGCCGGTCGCAGCCATTCCAGCGGTGATGCAAGCGATGCAACAGCCGGTAGGTGAGCAAGGGCCAGGCCATCGGCCAGCTGATCAGTGCCGCCAGCACCAACTCCAGCCGCGGCTTGCCCAGCAGGGTGCCGTGGCAGGCCTCGTGGCTGGCAATCAGCAGCAGCGTTTCCGCCAGGGCCACCAGCAGGGCTGCCGCCAGGCGCAAGGGCCAGGCCTGAAGCTGCCAAAAGCCGATCCCGCCAGCGGCCAGCAGGGCAAGCAGCACCAGCAGGCGCCCCCAGGCTGGTGGGATCGGCCTGGCTTGCAGATCAACCACCGCAGCATGGAGATCCCGGATCAGGGGGCGCAGCGCAACCGGATCAGGCATCAGGGGCAGGAATAACGGAGCCACCGTATGGAGCGCAGGCGGCCTCGGTGCCGGGTGCGGCAAAGCTGCTGCACCGGTTCAGATCAGGCGGGAGCCAGCCGCGGCACCCCGATCAAGCCGCTGCTGCCAGGGTGTAGCGCTCGCCCACCTTCGGATCGATCAGCTGGCTACCGGCCGGCATCGCGGCCGCCGCGGTCGCCGTGCTGCCCTTCATCCACAACAACCGGGTGAGCAGTCCGCTGAAGGCCACATCGCCCCCCGCCGTGCTCGCCAACACCGTGCGCGGCGAGAAACGCTCGAGCAGTTGCGGCAGTACGGCCTGGCCCCGCACAAACGCACCCGCCAAGGGCAGGCCCAGATCCACCACCGGCGTGATCACCGCATCGAGAGGTCGGGCCGGCAGATCGGGGCTGAGGTAGCCGTGCGGTTCGAGATAGAGCGACCCATCTGGATGCTCCAGCAGGTAGCCGTTCTCCACCTGCGGCACGGGCGCGCCGGCCGTGGCCGTGATCTGCAGATCACCGTGGCGGCAGTGCTCGCCAGGCCGCAGAGCGGTGACCGTTTCAAAGCCGAGGCTGCGCACCTTGGCTGCGGCCGACACCGATCCCACTACCGGCAGTGAGCGGGGCAGCAGCTGCAGGGTTTCGGGATGGGCGTGATCGTCGAGCCCTTGGGTCAAGAGCAACAGATCGAGATCCGCCGGCACAGGCTGGCTGGCCGGCAGCTGGCCTTCGAAGAACCAGGCCCCGGGTGGGAACTGCAGCGATCCGGTGAGCCAGGGATCCACCAGCACGCGCACACCGCCCAACTCCAGCAGCCAGCCATTGGCCCCGAAGTAGGTGGCGTACATGGGCGATCCAGCAAGGTTGTCGACCCTAAGAAGCGCCGCAGCGCGGGTGCTGGAATGCAGAACAGGCGAGCGACTCTGGCGATGCTGCGGCTCAACGAACTGAAGCTGCCGCTCGACCACGAGCCCGAAGCGATCCGCGACGCTCTCTGCCGGCGGTTGAAGCTGGAGCCTGACCTGCTGCTGGAGCCGCCCCGGGTGGTGAAGCGCAGCGTGGATGCCCGCCGCAAGAGCAACATCCAGCTGGCCTACAGCGTGGAGTTCCGCCTTGAGCCGGGCCAGGAGCAGCGGCTACTGAAACGCTTCGGGCGCGACCCGCATCTCCAACCCGCACCCAACACCACTTATCAGCTGGTGGCTCAGGCACCAGCTGACGCCGAGCTGCCGCGGCCGGTGGTGGTGGGAGCCGGCCCCTGCGGCTACTTCTGCGCCCTGCTGCTGGCCCAGATGGGTTTGAAGCCCCTGCTGCTGGAGCGCGGCAAACCCGTGAAGGAGCGCAGCGCCGACACCTTCGGCTTCTGGCAGGGCAAACGCCCGTTCAACCCGGAATCCAACGCCCAGTTCGGCGAAGGCGGCGCCGGCACCTTCTCCGACGGCAAGCTTTACAGCCAGGTGCGCGATCCGCGCCATCTGGGCCGCAAGGTGCTCGAGGAGTTGGTGGCGGCTGGTGCCAATCCCGAGATCCTGGTGCTGCACCACCCCCACATCGGCACGTTCAAGCTGGCCACGGTGGTGCGAGGCCTGCGGGCACAGATCACCGCCCTCGGGGGTGAGATCCAGTTCGAGAGCCGGGTGGATCGGCTGGAGCTCAACCCCAGCGACCACTCGGTTCGCGGCGTGACCCTCGCCGATGGCCGCTTCATCGCCGCCCAGCAGGTGGTGATGGCGGTGGGCCACAGCGCCCGCGACAGCTTTGCGATGCTCCACGCCCAGGGCGTGGCGATGGAGCGCAAACCGTTTTCGGTGGGCTTCCGCATCGAGCACCCCCAACCGCTGATCGATGCGGCGCGCTGGGGCAGCTGCGCCGGCCACCCACAGCTGGGAGCCGCGGAATACAAGTTGGTGCACCACGCCAGCAACGGCCGCTGCGTCTACAGCTTCTGCATGTGCCCGGGCGGCCTGGTAGTGGGCGCTACCTCAGAGCCCGGGCGGGTGGTGACCAACGGCATGAGCCAGCACTCCCGCAATGAGCGCAATGCCAACAGCGGCATCGTGGTGAACATCGAACCCGAGGATGTGGAGCCCTATGGCAACGGCCCAGCCGATCCCCTGGCGGGTGTTGCCTTCCAGCGTCACTGGGAAGGGCGGGCCTATGCCCTGGGCGGCGAAACGTTCGCAGCTCCCGGGCAGCGTCTGGGTGATTTTCTGGCAGGCCGCAGCAGCCAGGCCACCGGCAGCGTGCAGCCCTCCTACGCGCCAGGGGTGACGCTCACCGATCTGAGCAGTGCCCTGCCGGATTACGCGATCGAGGCCCTCCGCGAAGCCCTACCGACCTTCAACAGCAAGATCGCCGGCTATGCCATGGACGACGCCATGCTCACGGGAGTGGAGACGCGCACCTCGTCACCCGTGCGCTTGCCTCGCAATGAACAGCTGGAGAGCATCAACACCCCCGGGCTCTATCCAGCGGGAGAGGGGGCCGGCTTTGCCGGCGGCATCCTCTCTGCTGCGATGGATGGCATCCGCGTAGCGGAAGCCTTGGGGCTCACTCTTCTTCGTCAACAGCACCCAGAGGCGCCAGGCGAATCTGCTTGCGGCCCAACTTGATCTCAAACTCGTCGCCGGGCTTGAGATCCAGCAGAGCGGTGTAAGCCTTGCCCACCATGAGGTTGCCGTTGAACTGCACCTTGGTGGTGAAGCTCAACTTGCGGCCGCCCTTACCAACCTTGGCGGTGCCACCACCAAACTCCACGCCTTTGGCGTTGAGCAGCGCTTCGTAGAAGGCCGTGAAGTTGAGACGCTCGGAGCCATCCTTCTTCGTGGACACATAGCCGCAAGCCCGCACGATGTCGGACTTGCTCACATCGCCAAGCTCTTTGACCTTGGCGAGAAGATCTGCTCCTGTGAGCATCTGATTGTCAGTTATGCAACTTCTGCATTATCGCATCGCACCCAAAGCCCTGCAACCAGACTGCGAAACTCCAATCGCCAGCCAGTAAGACGCTATGGCGTGCACGGTGGTGTGGTTTCGGCGCGATCTACGTCTGAGCGACCACACAGCCCTCAGCCAAGCCAGCCGCCGCGGGGCGGTGCTACCGGTGTTCGTGCTGGATCGCGATCTGCTGTTTCACCCGGAAACCGCCGTGGCCCGGGTGGCGTTCATGCTCGAGAGTCTGAAGGCACTGGATGGCGAACTGCGGCAACGCGGTGGTCGTCTGCTGATCCGCAGCGGCGATCCAGCTGAAGTGCTGCAGCAGCTCGTGCGCGCCAGTGGTGCCGGTGGCGTGATCGCGCACACCGACAGCGAACGACTCGTGGGCCGCGTGCGCGATGCCCGCGTCAGCCGCGCCCTGGCCGCCCAGCGCATTCCGCTGCACTGGGTGGAGCCAGCCGGTGCCACCGGCGAGCTGATGCCCTACAGCCGCTGGAGCCGTCAATGGCATCAGGCCATGACCAGCCCCGCCCTGCCAGCACCGGAGCGGCTGGTGGTGCCGGCACCCTCCGAGGCACTAGCGGATCTGCCGGTGCCGAGCCTGGAGGCACTGGGCCTACGCCCGGATACCAAGCCGATCCCCACCGGTGGCAGCGCCGCTGCTCTGCAGCGCCTCGAGCAGTTCTGCGCAGGCTCCGCATCGCGCAGTTACTACTGGGAACTCAGCTACCCCTCCGCCAAGGTCACCACCGGGCTGAGCCCGTATCTCAAATTCGGGGTGATCACCCCGCGCCAGTGCCTGCAACGCCTGGCCTGGCTGCTGCCCCGCAGCAGCGGCGAAGGCGGGCGCCGCGATCCCCGCAGCCGCAGTGCCGTGCAACTAGCCAGCCGCCTGCGCTGGGGCTGCGCCATCCACCAGCGCTTCCGCTACCTGCCGCAACTGGAGTTGAGCGCGCTATGGAGTCCACTCGAGGGCGGCAGCCGTGGTGGCCTTGATGCAGCAGGGCTGACCTCAGAGCTGGCGGCCGGGGGGCTGACCGCCGAACAGGAGGAGCTCTATGCCGCCTGGCGCGATGGGGGCACGGGATTCCCGATCGTGGATGCCGCAGCCCGCTGCCTACAGGCCGAAGGGGGCTGGCTCGAACTCAATTTCCGCAGCCGGGCCATCTACGCCAGCTTCCTCTCCAATCTCTGCGGCATCGACTGGCGATTCGGGGCCCTGCACTACATGCGCCACCTGATCGATGGCGATTGCCCGATCGATCACTACCAATGGGCGATGCAGGCCGGTGTGACCTACCACGGCAGCAAAGCCTGGACCCGGATTTACCACCCAGGGCAGGTGGCGGTGGATCGGTGTGACCCCCAGGGGCTGTTCATCCGCCACTGGCTACCGGAACTGCGGGGCCTCACCAACGACCAACTGGGAGCACCACCCCCCATGGCCGACTACCCCGCGCCGGTGCTCGATTACGAGCAATCCCGGAGACTGCGGCTGGAATCGCTGGAACAGCAACGCCTCCAAATCGGCGATGTTCAAGCCGCCATGGCTCGCCTTCCAAGACATCTCCATCCCTTTGGTTATCAGCGCATTGCCGGGTGCGAGGTGGCCTGGGCGGATCTCTGGGCCAGCCAGCCGCCATCGGCCCTTCAACCGAGCGCCGTGGATCTCGAGCGGCTGGATCCAACCGGCTGGCAAGCCCTGATGAGCTGGTTCAGCGGCACCAGCCGCACCAACAGCGCAAACAGCACCACCAGCGAGGGGCACACCAGTCGCACCCGTGGCAACCGCACCCGAAGCCGCCGGTGTGTGGAGAGTCCGGGGCAGCTCAGCCTGGATCTGGGGCTCGCCACGGATCTGGAAAGCTCCTGAAACGCAGCCATAGCCACTCCGGCCGAAGCCGCCTCAGTCAGGGAGTTGCTGCGACACGATGCCGCTCCACTGCACCGCCTTCACCTGATCGCGGCGCCAGGAATGGAACAACAGCTCCTCGCCCACCGTGCACAGCGGGCACACGCTGATCTGCTCGGCTGGAACCCCAGCCAACTCCAGTTGGCGGCGCGTGGCGGCGCGGATGTCGAGGCGGCAGCGGCCGGGTTCGGGATCGCTCAGCAGTGCACCGCAGCGCTCCAGCTCCGCCATGGCAGCGCCTGTCGCGCTGGTATCAGCCATGGGCAGTGCATCCGCCACCTGCTGGGCCACGCCGAGCTCCACTTGATAGCGCTCGCCACTCACCGCCGGGCCGAGCGCCACCAACAGATCACGGCGGCGGCAGCCTGCGGCCTCCAACTGCGCCATCGCCTCCAGAAGAATGCCGCCCGCCACCCCGCGCCAGCCGGCATGGCACGCCGCCACACAGCCGCTCACCGGATCGGCGATCAACACCGGCGTGCAGTCGGCACCGCACACCCAGAGGCTCTGGCCGCCGGCATCGCTCACGAGGCCATCGGCTTCCGGCCAGGGTTCAGCGCCAGCAGTACTGGCCGCAAGCACCAGGGCGCTATGCACCTGCTTGGGGCGATGCACGCTCACGCCCGCACTCACATAGCCCGCCAGCACCTCAGGCCCGCGTCCTTGCCATTGGCGGGTGAAGAAGCCGTGCTCAAAACCGGCGAGCAGATCGGCCTGGAGGTAGTAGCCGCCGTAGCAGCCGATCCAGGTCCACCCCTCCAGCAGGTTGAAGCGGGAATCAGGGCGATCGAAAGGGGGATCAACGGCTTCCGCCACGGTCCGCCTCCTCAGGCGTCAGGGAGATCGCGCAGCACCCAGAAGCCATCAAAGCCGCTCTGCGCCTCGCTGCTCTGCACCGCCAGGAACTGCACACCACCCACCTGCTCGCGCGCCGCGCGGAAGGCCTGGGCAGCGGCTTTGGCCTCCTCGGCCTCCAGGTTGCCCAGCA
>Ga0078894_10001712_pt1 | contig 16454 bp, 14 predicted proteins | sample LauGreSu1BDMLBSD_2_FD_67506 | JGI IMG/M metagenome (GOLD analysis project Ga0078894, IMG submission 67506) | Freshwater lake microbial communities from Lake Michigan, USA - Su13.BD.MLB.SD (version 4) (version 4) | ecosystem: Environmental > Aquatic > Freshwater > Lake | place: Lake Michigan... | reverse complement strand
CGTGCGGAAAGCAATCGCGCCGAAAATCACAATGGCGGCAACGAGAATGGTCGTTGCGACCGGCCGTTCGATAAAAATACGTGACAAGTTCATGATGCCCGCCTCTTTCTTTGTCCGGACCTGGCTCGGAAGTTACTTCGCTTCGGACTGCTTTTCTTTCCCTGCTTTTACCTGATCCTTGCCGTCCTTGGCCTCTTTACCTTCTTTGCCTTCCTTGCCTTCCTTGCCTTCTTTCGCGTCCTTGCCTTCCCCTTTGCCTTTACCTTTGCCCTTGCCTTTTTCGCCTCCCGCCTTGCCTTCACTGTCGGCAATTTGAACGGTAGCGCCCGGCGTCAGAGTTTGGGGAATTTCGGTAATGACCTGGTCACCGGCTTTGACACCGGAAGCAATGACAATCTCGTTACCGAGCTGACGCGACACCTTGACAGGCTGCACCTTGACCTTGTTCGCATCATCGATCAGATAGACAAAGCTGCCTTCCTGACCGGGCTGCACCGCAGCCTCGGGCAACACCACCGCATCCGGTTCGACTGTCAGAACGATGCGTACGTTTACAAACTGACCCGGCCAGATGACTTCCTTCGAGTTATCAACCCGGGTTTTCAGCAGCACGGTGCCCGTCTGGGTGGTCACCGTGTTATCCACAAAGACCAGCTTGCCGGCAGCAACCGGCGCACCCGCGCGATCAGGAAGGATCTCGATGCGCATATCTTTCTCACCCTGGTATCTTCGGACCTGTTCCAGTTGACGTTCCGGAATACTGAATGCAACCAGGATCGGATCCGTGCTGTTGATCGTCACCAGCGGGACGCCACTGCCTGAGGCAGCGACCAGGTTGCCCGGCCGAACCGCCAGCTGACCGGTACGGCCGCTGATCGGTGCCGTGATCCGCGAGTAATCCAGCTGGATTCTGGCCTGCTCGACCTGCGCCTGAGAAGACTGCACGGCAGCTTCCAGCGATTTGGTCGAAGTGACCGCAACATCGTATTCCTGACGGGTGATGAACTCGCGTTTAAGAAGGGGCTCGAGCCGCTGCTGCTGGGCTTTGGCATTCTCCAACTGCGCCTTGTCCCGCGCCAATGCAGCCAGCGCCTGGTTGTACTGGGCCTGGAAAGTCCGTGGATCAACCTGGAACAGCGTCTGCCCTGCCTTGACCCGATCGCCCTCCTTGAATTGAACGACCTGCAGCACGCCGCTGACTTGGGCGCGAACCTGTACGCTGTGCTCGGATTCCACGGTACCCACAGCTTCGATCAGCACCGGCATCGGTTTGGATATGGCGCGCGTCACCTTGACGGTCAGCACCCCACCACGGCCGCCTTTGCCCCCCTTGCCTTTGCCTTTTTCGGTTTTAGCCGCACCATCGCCGGACTGGCTCGATTGCTGCCAATACCAGTAACCACCAGCGACACCCGCACTGACTACGGCAAACACTAGCAACATGATCAGTCGTTTCATTTAGCTCCGCCCGCTGCCTTGAGTAGATCGCTCGCACCAACTGCAACCTGCAGCCGCGCCAGCGTGGTGAACCAATCCAGATAGGACTGTATGCGTTGTACGCGCGCATTCGACTCTTCCTGCTGCGCGGTGATCAAATCGAGAATCGTACCGAAGCCACTCTGATAACGGGCCAGCGTCGCCTGTGCAGTCTGCTCCGCAGAGCGTACCTGGGCCTCTGCGCTGGAGATGCTGCTGGTAACCGTGGTCAGATCGTAATAGCCCTGCCAAACTTCGACCTCAGCCTGGCGGACCAGCACATCACGGTTAGCTTCGGCGGCCTCAGCCTGAAACTGCGCTTGCCGTGCAGTGTAGGTATCGCGGAATCCGGTGAAAATGGGTATGCGCAGCGCGAGCCCAATGTTGTAATTGCTAACAGCACTGCGGTTATCACTAAAAAGGGTGTGGCCGCCACCGCCGTTGATTTCAATCGAAGGCAATCCGGCGCGCGCCGAGGCCTTGGCACTTGCTTGGGCAGCACGCACCTGAGCCTCTGCAGCAACCAGATCGGGACGGTTTGCCTTGGCCCTACCGAGAAGATCCGAAATAGAATCAGCAACAGTCCCAAGCTGCAAGGGCGCCTCCATAGGACGCACACCCAGAGCCTTGTTAACCGGTAAGCCGACTACAGAAGCCAGTAGGCCGCGCGATTTCTCCAATTCACCGCGGCTGCGAGTCAGATTAAGCTCCGCCTGCGCCACTGAAGTTTCCGTCCGGTAAACATCCGCCGAGGTAGCCAGTCCCGACTCACGGCGTTTCTGCGCAGCCTCCAGTGCTGTCTTGGCATTTTTCAGTGACAAATCATTGACCTTGACGAGCGCATCGTTACCGATCAGGCGGTAATACGCCTGCTCGACCAGAAATACCACGTCCTGCAACGCGCGGTTGTGCGCAAGATTGGCAGCCAACAATCGATATTCTGCTGTCTCAATCTGATAACCGCGAACGCCGAAGTCATACAACAGGTAACTAAATGAAATGGACGGACCGAAACGCGTTTGCCAAGGAACAACCGAACCTGTCGTCGCGCTGACCTGCTGGTTGCGGTTGACGTTGTAGGCTCCGGAAATTGTCGGCAGTTGATCGGCCTGCTCGATACCGACACCGGCAGCAGCCGCACGGGCGGCCAACCAGGACTGCCGGGTACGAGGATTGTTACGCAGAGCAAATTCCGTCAATTCAGGAAGTGACAGCGGTTGCGCGCTCGAAAGATCCGCAGCCGACACTGGACCACCAACCTCGGGCATTTTGGTGGTGGATTCCCATCGCATGAAAGGCGCCGGGGAAACCTGGGATTGGGTGCCAAACGGATCAGACAACGACCATTGCGCTGCAGCATTGGTAGCCGCCAAAAACAAAAAAAGCGCTCCAGTAAGCGCCGAGATTAATAAGCCGTTTTTTCGCATGCCGGCAACAATTAAATGATGATTAATTTCAGTTAACAGCTCGGCATGGTAGCACTAAAAAACCGTAATGGAAGCGATTGCAGCCCCTGTCGCAAATACCTATTCTCACAATACGGAAGGGGTTGTCACGTCAATTTTTATCGACAATATACGGAAATCATCCGTGGAGCCCGCACAGACCAATCCTTCGATTCGCCAGCCGGACACCTGAAGGAAGAAACAGCCAGCGGACGCTAATGCAAGTGAGTAGACGGAGGGGGCTGCTCGCCGTCTTCTGACGGGTCTTCGGGCACTTCAGAGATTTCATCAGAGTCTGCGGTTCCGGCTTCGAGGACATCTCCATTGTCCGCATCCGACTCCTCATCATCCATCAAGCCCTCCCCCATACTCACTGACTCGAGGGGGGCGAAAGCGGCATCCAGATTGATTTCGGTATTGGGCGACTGTTCCACCAGATTGCCCAGTTCTGACAAGGGCGGCAACTCTTCCAGCGATCGCAGGTTGAGATCGTCAAGGAAAGACTTGGTGGTAGCAAAAATCTCCGGGCGTCCCGGCACTTCGCGGTGGCCGATAACGTCAATCCAGCCTCTCGCCTCAAGCGCCTTGAGAATACCGGGGGACACCGTGACGCCGCGGATATCTTCAATGTCGCCGCGGGTTACCGGCTGCTTGTAGGCAATAATCGCCAGCGTTTCCATCACCGCGCGCGAATACTTCGGTGGTTTTTCCGGGCTCAGGCGATCAAGGAATTTCTGCGCTTCGGGTCGCGCGCGGAAGCGCCAGCCCGAAGCAACGCTCACCAGTTCGACGCCCCGCCCCTCCCAATTACCACGCAGGTCTTCCAGCACCTTGCGCAGGGTGTCGTTATCCAGCTTTTTGTCGAACAGCTTTTTCAGGTCGTGCAGCGACATCGGCTCCTGCGTCACCAGCAAGGCCGTTTCCAGAACATATTTGACGTGATCGAGGTCGAGCTCGTTTTCAGCCGCATTTTCCGCAGCGTTCTCAGCCACGACTTCTGAAGTGACGTCCTCGGTATTTTCTACGGTGTTTTCTTCCATGGCACTCTTTTTATCGCACAACGTTTATTGCACAGCGGCGACCTGGCCGCCCCTGAGTTTGACGTAAATCGGCGCGTAAGCCTCTTCCTGACTCACCACAATCAGTGTTTCCTTGGCGAGTTCCAGAATGGCCAGAAACGACACGACCAGAACCGGCGCTCCTTCTTCCGGGGTAAACAGCTTGGTGAATTCAATGTATTCCTCAGTCTGCAGGATACGAAGAATCCGGGTCATGTGCGCACGCACCGACAGTTGTTCACGGGTGATCTTGTGATGCTTGGTGATCGAAGCGCGCTGGAGAATGGTCAGCCAGGCGAGCTTCAGATCCTCGATGTTGACCTCAGGCAGACGCAATGCCGCTTCGCGCTCGAACAACACCTGTACGACGGTGAAATCCCGACCAGCCTGCGGCACCTCGTTGAGGTTTTGCGCTGCAAGCTTCATCTGCTCGTATTCCATCAGCCGGCGCACCAACTCTGCGCGCGGGTCTTCCTCAGTTTCAGCGTTCTTCGGCCGCGGCAGCAGCATACGAGACTTGATCTCGATCATCATCGCCGCCATCAGCAGGTATTCCGCCGCAAGCTCCAGCTGCTGCGAGCGCATCAGCTCAACGTATTCGAGGTACTGCAGCGTTAGCTTCGCCATCGGGATTTCGAGGACGCTGATGTTCTCCTTGCGGATCAGATACAGCAGCAAATCCAGCGGCCCCTCGAACTGCTCCAGGAACACTTCCAGCGCGTCCGGCGGGATATACAGATCCTGAGGGAGCTCCAGCATAGGCTGGCCATAAACCTTGGCCACCAGCGGTGCATCAACAGGAACGACGGGCACGGGCGCTTCGCTCATGAAAAATGCTGGAAATTGAAACCGGCTGAACGGGTTTGAACCCGGTCGCGGCAGTGCTGGATTGGGGTATGTTGCATCAACGTATTTTACAGAGATTTGACAGTGCGCCCAACGCCTGCTGACGGGTCACGGTAACTCATTGACGTCGTTACGCTTTGCCCTACCAGAGCATTCCAGAATCGTCGCCGCCGGCGCCGGGGTCCGGTGGATCCAGCCAGTAACGGCGCCTGATTTCACGTTGCCGGAGCACCTTGATGCCGTCATCACCGAACTGCAGCATGACCGCGCCGTGACGGTCGGTAAAATGCGCTGTGCTGCCCAGTTGCCGATAACGCTCCACCACCTCCGGATGCGGATGGCGGAAAGCATTGCGGTAGCCGACTGGAAAAATCACTGTGTGCGGCGACACTGCTTGCACAAAAGCCTCGGAAGATGACGTGCGACTGCCCTGATGCGGCGCAATCAGCACATCGGCACGCAACTGCCAGGCAGCCGTCGCAAGCAGTGTCCGCTCACCATGACGTTCGATGTCCGCAGGAATCAGTACGCTGCCGGAAGCAGTCGTGATTTTCAGTACGCAACTGCGCTCGTTGTCCTTGAGTTTCACGGTGTTACGCGTATCGGCATCCGGATACAGCATTTCAAACTGCACGCCATCCCAGCGCCAAGCCTGCCCCGCCGCGCAACGCCGCTCCACCGGTCCGACCAGCAGCAAGGGATCCAGATCCGGCAGTGATGAAAGCATCGCTTCAACCGGCAAGGCCTGCAGCACCGACAAGGCGCCGCCGGTATGGTCAATATCATCATGACTTAGCACCAGAGCATCGAGGCGGCGGATTCCGGAAGCGCGCAGGAAAGGCACGATCACCCGGTTGCCGCTGTCGGCCGAAGGCCCGAATGCCGGACCGGTATCGAAGAGCAGTGCGTGATGACTCGTCTGCGCGACGACCGACAGCCCCTGTCCTACATCAAGCACAGTCAGGCGCAGCGCCCCTTCCGGCGGGGGGGCGGGTACGATCAACAACAGCGGAAAAAACGCAATCGTACCAATCCATCTCGCTGGAAAGCCCCGTGGCAACAGCATCCAGACGGTGCCGATCAAAGCCACCGCAACTGTCCAGCCCGGGGGCGCATGCTGCTCCCAGGCCGCATCAGGCAAAACGCTCAGCCACTCGAGTGCCAGCACACAACCATTCATAAGCCATTGAGAGAATTGCAATATTCCGTCGAACGGCAAGACGACTCCGGCCAGCGCCAGGGGCACTACCACCAGGCTGACCAGCGGAATCGCCAATGCATTGGCCACCGGCGAAATCAATGAAATCTGCTGAAAAAGGGCCAGCAGCACCGGCACCAGAGCCAGCGTCACGGCCCATTGCACCCGCGCCCAGGCCATCAGCCAATGTGCGGGTTTCAGACGGCCGGATGTCACAAACAGGATGATCGCCACCGCACCGAAGGACAGCCAGAAACCCGCCGCGAGTACAGACCACGGATCAATCAGCAGCACCACCAGCAGCGCCAGAGCAAGCACCTCGCGTGCCGCTGTGGCCCGTCCCATCCACAGCGCAACCGCAACCACGGCCAGCATGAACACCGTGCGCTGTGCCGGCACTGCAAACCCGGCCAGCAACGCATAAGCCAGCGCCGCCAACAACCCCGCAACGGCTGCGGCCTTCACCGCCGGCAGCGCCAGCGTCAATCGTGCGCTGCGGCGCCATCCAAAGTTGACCAGCGCAAACGCCAGACCGGAGAGCATGGTCACATGCAGACCTGAAATGCTCATCAGGTGATTGACGCCGGTGCGCGTAAACACCTGCCACTGATCCTGCGGGATCGCGCGCTGGTCACCCATCACCAGTGCAGCGATTACACCAGCGGCCGGCGCCCCGCCCAGAGCGGACTGAATACGGTCACGCAAGCGCTCGCGGGCGCGCTCCACCGCGTAAGCCGGTGATTTCACCTGGGCCTGCAGCTTGCGATGTCCGCCCCTGGGACGAACATAACCGGTTGCGCGCACGCCGCGCTCCAGAAGCCAGGCTTCGTAATCGAAGCCATGCGGATTAACGAGACCGTGCGGCCGCTTCAGGCGCACCGTGAACTGCCAGCGTTCGCCGGGATGCACTTCAGGCAATTGTGCCGGCGCCCCGTCGCGTCCGCCGGTACCCCACCACGACAGCACGATGCGCTGCGGCAGCTGTGCATCCGGGGTTTGCAGCTGTTCGACATTGAACTCGAAACGCACGCTGCGTTCATATTGCTGCGGCAAAGTTGCCACGACACCAACGAGAGTGATGTCTCGCCCCTCCCAATCAGCCGGCAATGCATCAGCCATCCGTACATGCGCCATCCATGCTGCCCATGCGAAACCGCAGGCCAGTGCCGCGATCAGAATAACGACCATTCGCAAAATCCGCCGCAACCTTCCCCCGCCCTGCAGCAAGGCCAGCAGAAACGGACCGGCGGCCAGCCACCCCGCCCAGGCCAGCGGCGGCAAGGCCGGCTGCAGTTGCAGCAGCCAGACACCTGAGGCAAACAAAAGAATGGGCAGGACCATCGTTCCATAACGCAGCGGCGGAACCGTCGCTGACCGGAGCCGCTACAATGACGGGACTCACCTGCCGAATTCCGCAATGCCGCGCAAGCACTTCCGCAAATACCTGCCCACCCACGCATCGATCACCGGCAACCGTTTTGTCGCCTGGTTCGGGCCGTGGCTGCAGCATCACAATCTGTGGCATCTGCACCGGCGTTCGGTCGCGGGCGGGGTCGCGGTTGGTCTGTTTTCAGGCCTGATTCCTGGCCCGCTGCAGATCCTAACCGGTGTCATCCTGTCGATCATTTTCCGCGTCAATCTGCCCGTCGCGGCGCTGATGACGCTGTACACCAATCCATTGACCATCGTGCCGCTTTATTACGTCGCCTACCGTTATGGCGCACTGGTGACCATGCACGACGCGCCACATCACGCTCCCGCCGCATTCAGCACCGAAGGCCTGTCCTGGAATCAATGGCTGCCCGCGCTGTTCGACTGGATGGTTGCCATGGGCAAACCCCTGGCAGTCGGCCTGCCGCTGCTGGCTATTACCTTGGCTGCCCTGGGTTACCTGCTGGTGGACAATTCCTGGAAAATTTACGTGCGACTGGCCTGGCAACGCCGCGCGGACAATCGCCGCAAAAAATGACACCCCAGAAGACCCCGTCCTACTGGAAACGCGCAACCCGTGAACTCGGCGCTGCAGACCCGGTAATGGGCGCACTGATCGTGCGTTACAAGGGACTGACGCTGAGCAGTCGCGGCGACGCATTCCAGACGCTCGCGCGTTCAATTGTCGGCCAGCAGATTTCGGTGAAAGCCGCGCAAAGCGTGTGGGACCGTTTTGCGGCTGCGGTCGGCGATATGCAAGCCAAACGTGTGCTCGGGCTGAGCGTCGAACAATTGCGCAGCTGCGGACTGTCAGGACAGAAAGTAAATTATCTGCGCGACCTGTCAGCACGGTTTGCCGAAGGCGCAATTGACGTCAGCCGCTGGCACGACATGGATGACGAAGCGCTGATCGACGAACTGACTGAAGTCAAAGGCATTGGTCGCTGGACCGCCGAAATGTTCCTGATTTTTTACCTGACCCGGCCCGACGTGTTTCCGCTGGCCGATATCGGATTGCAGCGCGCGATGGAACTGCATTACAACAAAGGGCGCAAACTCTCCGACCGCCGCATCACTACACTGGGCCGCTTATGGTCGCCATGGCGCTCGGTTGCCACCTGGTATCTGTGGCGTAGCCTTGATCCGGTTCCTGTTGAATACTGAATTTTTATTCAATAAAAACAAATATTTACGATAACACCTTGGAAGCTGCTGCCAAAACCCCGGTAACACTGACCCACGCCGAGTTCGTCGCCGCCTATGCGCGAGCCGAAGTCACGGTCAATTTTGATCCCAAAGCCGCAGCGAAATTTCTAAGCGCGCGGCTGCTATTGCCGCTGTTCATGATGCCGGTGCTGGGCAGCGGCGTGGCGCTGGCGCTGGTGGGTTGGGTATGGAGCGGTCTGGCCGTGATCGCAATCGGCATCATCGTGCCGCGGCTGATCAAGCGCGGTGCGCCACACTTCCTGCTGCAGCAGTCGCTGACTGACGCAAACCTCTATCAGGAACTGCTGCGCAACGGCGTGATGGAAACGCTCAGTTCCCCGCGCGCGTAAACGGTTTCAATACGCCGTCATCCAGTTCAAGGATGCGATCGGCGCGCTCCGCCATGCGCGGATCGTGCGTGACAATGACAAAACTGGTCTGCGTTTCGCGGTTCAACTGCAGCATCAGATCAAACACTGCCTCTGCAGTACGCCGGTCAAGATTGCCGGTCGGTTCATCGGCCAGCACGCAGGCAGGACGGGTAACCAGCGCACGCGCCAGCGCTGCACGCTGGCGTTCACCGCCTGACAATTCACCCGGTGTATGGGTCAACCGGTGTCCCAACCCCACCGCAACCAACATGACGCGTGCTGCCTCGAGCGCCTCGGCGCGCAGCACACGACGGATGATCAGCGGCATCGCCACATTTTCCAGCGCACTAAACTCAGGCAGCAAGTGGTGAAACTGATAGACAAAACCCAATGCGCGATTACGCACGTCGCCGCGCTGCTTCTCGCTCTGCCCCGACAACGGTTCACCCAGAATACTGACTTCACCGGCGCTCGGCGCATCCAGTCCGCCCAGCAGATGCAACAGCGTGCTTTTGCCAGAACCCGAAGCACCGATGATGGCGATACGTTCCCCGGGCATCACATCCAGATCAATACCCAGCAATACCGGAACCGCATCAACACTCTCGCGGTAGGCCTTGCGCAGTCCGCGACAGGAAATGACAGGCTTGGCGGTCGCGTTTTCACTCATAACGCAGTGCCTCCGCCGGATTGACCTTGGCCGCGCGCCAGCTCGGATAAATCGTCGCCAGTATCGACAGCGTGAACGCCACCACCGCAGTCAGCACCACATCACCCGCCTGCAACTGTGAAGGAAGATCGGCGATCTGGTAAACGTCCTGCGGCATGAATTTCACATGGAACAGATTCTCGATGAAGGCAATGATCGCGGCGACGTTGATCGCACCAAGTATGCCAAAAACGATGCCGCACAACACACCGATAGCGCCGATCAATGTGCCCTGGACCATGAAAATGCGCATGACGTCGCCAGGAGATGCCCCCATCGTGCGCAGGATCGCGATATCCGCCTGCTTCTCTTTCACCACCATGAACAGGCTCGACACCATATTGAACGCGGCGATCGCGATGATGAAAAACAGCAGCAATGACATCATGCGCTTTTCAAGTTCGACAGCACGGAAATAGGTCGCATTGAAACGCGACCAATCGCTGACCGATACCTCCGGCGGCAGTTGCGCCAGTAGTTCGCGCACGACCTGGCGCGCAAGAAACAGGTCATCCAGCTTCAGACGCACGCCGCTGACCTGACCATCCATCCGGTACAGGCGTTGCGCATCTTCAATATGTACCACCGCGAGTCCGGCATCGATTTCGTAATGGCCGATCTCGAAAATACCGGTCACCGTGAACTGTCTCAAGCGCGGCAGGATCCCTGCCGGCGTGACCTGCCCCTGAGGCGCCACCAACACCACCTTGTCGCCGACCACAACGCCCAGCGCCCGCGCCAGAGGCGCGCCCAGCGCAACGTTGTATTCGCCCGAACGCAGATCATTCAGCGTCCCGGAAAGCATGTGCGCACCGATCTCGCTGACCTTGCCTTCCTGCGCAGGATCAATGCCGCGTAAAAAGGTGCCGCGCACATTGCCGCCGCTGGTCAGCAAGCCCTGGGCTGAGACATAGGGTGCTGCTGCCACAACATGCGGATGCTTGGCGGCCGTCGCCGCCACAGTCTGCCAATCGCGAAGGGATTCACCCAGACCGCTGATCTGCACATGCGCAATCGCGCTAAGCATCCGCGTGCGCACCTCGCGCTGAAAACCGTTGAACACCGACAGCACGGTGATCAGCACGGTCATGCCCAGCGCGATGCCGATGACCGAAATCAGAGAGATCACGGAAATGAAGCGGGTCCGCTGACGTGCGCGGGTGTAACGCAGACCGACAAAAAGCGGAAAAGAGTTCACAGGCCGATGCAAAATTGGAAAGATGCAGTTTGCCACAAATGACAGCTGAAGACCCCATGATAGACTCACCGCCAGCTGCAGTAATTCCTTCACTGCCGCAGTAATTTGGCGTACGACGCAATCGAACTTGCAACTCACCCTGCTCATCCCCGACCTGCTGCCGCCGCCTGGCGCTGAACGCATTACGTCGGGCACCGCACCGATCCTGCGCCGCATGTGCGGCCGCGGCACAGCACAGATTTTTGCATCGGTTGATATCGAAACCTGGCTATGCCAGGCCTTCGAAGTCGAAAAACAGCTCAACTGGCCTGTTGCACCACTCACGGCGCTGGTCGATGCACTGCCCGCAGAATCCGGTTGCTGGGTGCGTGCCGACCCCGTTCACCTGCAACTGCAACGCAATCGAACCGTGCTGCTGGCCGCGCCGGTTCTTGAACCCACTGCGGCAGAAGCCGCGGCACTGACCGAAACGCTGAATGCGCACTTTGCCGCTGACGGCATCCGCATCACAGCGCCCCACCCTGCGCGCTGGTACATCAACCACCCCGATGCCGCAGCCATTCCGGGACCAGCCCTGAGCGGTGTCGCCGGCAGGTCGCTGCCACGGACACCACTGGGCGGTCACTGGCATCGCTGGCTGACCGAGTGCCAGATGCTGATGCACGAGCACGCCGTCAACATTGCGAGAGAGCAACGCGGGCTGCCGGCAATCAACAGTCTCCTGCTGTGGGGGGGCGGCAGCAAACCTGCAGTACCGGGAAGGCATTTTTCCCACGTCTGGAGCGCCGATCCTCTGGCAACCGCATTGGCCGTGCAAAGCGGTGCCGAATCCGCTGTGCAGCCCAATACGGCAGCCGCTTGGCTGGGCAACTTGTCCGGAAAGTCCGTGGCAGCCGGCGCGCGACACCTGATTATTCTTGAACATGTCCTTCATGCAGCGCGCTACGGTGGCCCCGACGCCTGGATGCAGTCTGTTGCAGCGCTGGAGGACGGCTGGTTTGCGCCATTGTGGTCAGCACTCGGCAATACCCTTGAGGCCCTGGACATTGTCGCCACCAATCCCGACCAGTGCCTGCGCATGGTGCTGCGCCCTGCGGACAAAATGAAGTTCTGGAAACGAACGCCCGACTGGTCAACATTGACCGGGGTTAGAATGCTTTGAACGGCATCCACGCCGGCCCTGCCGCATCATCAAGCCGCGCCCCAAGCGAACGCCATGGACCCCGCATTCCTGAACAATAACGGTCTGGAACATCTGCCGAAATTCGCGATTGCCCTGATCATCGGTCTGATGATCGGAACTGAACGTGAACTGTCGCCGGCAGCAAAGGCGGGAATACGCACCTTCGCACTGGTCACGCTGTTCGGCACCCTGTCCGGACTGATCGCCGAAGCGTCGAATTCCGGCTGGATCATCGCCATAGGGGCCGCACTGGTCGGAGTCATGATGATCACCGCCTACATGCGCGACCCCCAGCCCGGAGAAAGCGGCAGCACGACCGTCATCGCGGTGCTGGTAAGTTACTGTCTGGGGGTCATGGTCTGGTATGGCTATGGCCAGATCGCGGGCATGCTCGCGATCATCACCACGATATTGCTGTATTTCAAGGCCGAATTGCATGGCGTGACCCACGGGCTGACACGAACGGACCTGGTTTCGATCTTCCAGTTCGCCGTGCTGTCCGTGATCGTTCTGCCGATTCTGCCGAATACCAATTTCGGTCCGTTCGGCACATTCAATCCTTACCAGACATGGCTGATGGTGGTGCTGGTGTCTGGCGTCAGCCTCGCGGGTTATCTTGCCATGCGTATCGTCGGCGAACGTCATGGCGCCCCGCTTCTGGGCCTTCTCGGCGGCCTGGTTTCAAGCACGGCGACCACGGTCGTTTACTCCCGCAACGGGCGGGACCACCCCGAGATGGGCAAGACTGCCGTCATTGTCATTCTTCTTGCCAATCTTGTTGTCCCGATTCGGCTGATACTGGTCACCGCCGTTGTGGCACCCGACGTGCTTCCTGTTTTGGCTCCTGTGCTGGGTATGGGGTTTGCGCTCGGCATCGCCGGCACCTTTCATTTCTGGCGCAAGTGGAACACCACCACCGGGGCGCCGATGCCCGAGGTCAGCAATCCGACCGAACTACGCACCGCCCTGGGCTTCGGCGCCCTCTACGCCATCGTGCTTTTGCTGGCGGCATGGCTCTCCGACATCGCCGGAACCCGGGGGCTTTACATGGTTGCAATCATCTCGGGCCTGACCGATGTTGATGCCATCACCCTGTCATCACTACGCCTGCATGAACTCGGATCGCTGACGCAGATCCAGGCCGTGACCGCCATTGCCATTGCCTTGCTGTCGAACATTGCCTTCAAGCTCGGCATTGTTTTCACTGTTGGCGGGCCTGCGATCGGCTGGCCCGTGCTGAGAGGCATGCTGATCGTGGCAGCAGGTATCGGCGGCGCGCTGCTGCTGATTTGAATTCACTGCACTGATCACATGCCGCAAATCATCACCCGCCCGGTAGAACCGGCGATCGCAGCCAAACTTGCCGAAAGCGGCCTGCCGCCGTTTCTTGCGCGAATTTACGCCGCTCGCGGCATCAACAGCCTTGAACAACTCGACGCTGACATCAAACGGCTGATTCCACCGGAACGGCTGTTGAATGCGGCCACCATGGCCACCCTGCTCGCCGACGCGATCGGCGCAAACAAAAAACTGCTGATCGTCGCCGACTACGACGCCGACGGCGCCACGGCCTGCGCGGTCGGACTGCGCGCCTTGCGCGGCTTCGGCGCCGAAGTCGATTATCTGGTGCCCAACCGCTTCGAATACGGCTATGGCCTGACGCCTGAAATCGTCAGGCTCGCCGCAGCAGAAAAAAAACCGGATGTCCTGATCACCGTCGACAACGGCATCGCCAGCATCGACGGTGTCGCTGAAGCCAACCGCCTCGACATGAAGGTCCTGGTCACCGACCACCACCTGCCCGGCGATGCCCTGCCCGACGCCTGGTGCATCATCAACCCGAACCAGCCCGGCTGCGACTTTCCGAGCAAAAGCCTCGCCGGCGTCGGCGTGATGTTTTATCTGATGCTGGCGCTGCGCGCAGAACTGCGCAGGCGCGGCGCCTTCGACGCAAAAACCGAACCCAATCTCGGCGCGCTGCTGGACCTCGTCGCGCTGGGTACCGTCGCCGACGTTGTCCGCCTCGACGACAACAACCGTCTGCTGGTCCAGCACGGCCTGCAGCGCATGCGCGCCGGACGCGCCTGTGCCGGCATCACCGCGCTGTTCAACGCCGCCGGACGCGATGTGCGCCGGGCCGGTGCCTACGATCTTGGTTTTGTCGCCGGACCGCGGCTCAATGCCGCGGGACGCCTCACCGACATGTCGCTCGGCATCGAATGCCTGACCACCGATGACCCCATACGCGCCGGCAATATCGCACGCCAGCTCGACCAGCTGAACCGCCAGCGCCGCGATATCGAAGCCGACATGCAGGAATCGGCATTAGCCTCTGTCGAAAACGTCGAACCCGGCTACACGCTGAGCCTTTACGATGCGCAATGGCATCAGGGCGTGATCGGCATCCTCGCCTCCCGCCTGCGCGAACGTTTCCACCGCCCCACTTTTGCCTTCGCCGCCGCAAACAACGGCGAACTCAAGGGTTCAGGGCGTTCGATCAACGCCCTGCATCTGCGTGATGCGCTGGACCTCGTATCCAAACGTCATCCGGACCTGATCCTGCGTTTCGGCGGACATGCCGCCGCAGCCGGGCTGTCACTGCATGAACACGCCTTTGAAAAATTCAAAATCGCATTCGAAGCCGTCGCCCGTGAACTGCTGACCCCGGGCGATCTCGAACGCGAATGGATTACCGACGGTTCATTGCCCCCCGAAGAAATGACGCTGGACAACGCATCAGCGCTGGCCGATGCCGTCTGGGGACAGGGATTCCCGGAACCGCGATTCCACGACCATTTCGAAGTCGCCTCACAGCGCGTGGTCGGCGAACGCCACCTGAAACTGCAGCTGCGCCGCGAAGCAAGTCCTCTTGCGGGGCGCCGCGGCCAGTCCTTGATCGACGCCATGCTCTTCGGTCATGCCGATCCACTGCCTGATACGATCGCAGCGACATACCGTCTTTCAGCAAACCACTTCAACGGCGCAGTAACCCTGCAGTTGATCATCGAACACTGGCTGACTGCCGGTTGATCCGGCAGGACAACGCACCGAGGCTTGGGTAAACTGCCCGGAACCGCGCATCCCGAAAAGGCACGGTCAACAATAAAAGTCCGCGGAGGAGCCGCAATGAAGCCACCAAGCCACGGCCATGGTTCCGGCATCCTGTTGTTTGCCGCCATTCTGCTGGCCGTTCTGCTGCAGGCCGTCCCCACGGCACGTGCCAGCGGAACGGTGGTCTACGAAAAAGCCACGCCCTACGGCACGGTCGTGATCACCGACGAAGGCAACGGCTTGCGCGCACTGCGCTTCGGCCGTGATGGCGTGCGCCAGAGCCTGGTGAAATCCGGGGATCCGGAATTCCTGGGGCTGCCCTACCTGCCGGTGGCACTCAGCGGACTCGCGCTGTGCAGCGAACCCCGGCGATTCCTGGTCCTCGGACTCGGCGGCGGCACCATTCCGGCCTTCCTGCGCAGGCATTACCCCGATGCCGAAATCGACGCCGTCGACATCAACCCCGAAGTCGCCTATGCAGCAAAAAACCATCTGGGCTTCCGCGAAGACGCACGCATGCGCGTATACATTGCCGATGGTCGCCAGTTCATCGAACAGGTGAGAAAACCTTATGACGCCATATTCCTTGACGCTTTCGGCGCCAACGCAGTGCCGGAACACCTGACAACACAGGAATTCCTGTACGCAGTGCGCCGCGCCGTTCGCCCCGATGGCGTTGTCATCGGCAACCTCTGGCACAGCGCGGTAAAACCCTCTTTCGATTCGATGGTGCGCACCTACCGCGCCACCTTCAGCGAACTCCACGTATTGCGCGTGGCCGCGAGCGGCAACCGCATCCTGTTTGCCCTGCCGCGAAGCCAGCCGCTGACGCGGGAGGAACTGGCAAACATGGCGTATCGCCTGTCGATGGAAAAGCGTTTTCGCGAGAATCTGGGCGACTTGATTGAATACGGCTTGATGCCCGGCACCGACACCGGCCGCGGTGAATTACTGACCGACGCGAACATCAGCCGCTGAACGCCGCGGCCAGCCGCCGCAAAATCGCTGAATGCAGACTCGACGGCCGTAGAATAAATTACAATAAAAACAAGTAGTTAAAGTACATCCGTTCCTTTCCCGCAAAAAACCGCCCGACAGGCGGGCTCAACCCGGGCGGAGCTGACGGAGCTGCTACGGTAAAATCGGCCTTTTTCGCGGAAAACCCCATGGAAGCCGAACGCCTCAACGCCATCGCCAATCGCCTGCAGGATCTCCAGGAGCGTACCGAGGGGTTGCGGAGGTATCTTTGACTACGATACCAAGACCCGCCGTCTCGAAGAAC